>Ga0247803_1000197_pt1 | contig 35149 bp, 27 predicted proteins | sample UWRJL014104B1_FD_180928 | JGI IMG/M metagenome (GOLD analysis project Ga0247803, IMG submission 180928) | Plant litter microbial communities from Arlington Agricultural Research Station in Wisconsin, United States - UWRJ-L014-104B-1 | ecosystem: Environmental > Terrestrial > Plant litter >... | reverse complement strand
GCCCGGCCAGGGCGAGCCCCCGACGTCTTTGTGCCCGTCGGCGTTCTGTCTCGCCCCGACGCCGTCCCACATGCGCACGGTCGCGGTGGAGTAGTAGTTGACGCCGAGGAAGTCGATGGGCTGGTGGATGATCGCCAGGTCGCCGGGCAGAACGAACGACCAGTCGGTGATCGCCGCGGTGTCCTCGATCAGGTCGGCCGGGTAGGCGCCCGTGAGCATCGGTCCGGTGAACCCGCGGTTGGCGAGCGCGTCGATGCGGCGGATCGCCTCGGGCGAGGTGGCGTGGTCGCCCCGGATCACGTGGAAGTTGAGCGTCGCCGAGTACTCGGCGTCGCTCGTCACGGTCTCGCGGAGCGCCACCAGCGCCAGGCCGTGGGCGAGGTTGAGGTGGTGCACAGCCCGCAGCGCGGCGAGCGGCTCGGTGCGTCCCGGGGCGTGCGCGCCCGAGCCGTAGCCGAGATACGCCGAGCACCACGGCTCGTTGAGCGTGGTCCACGTGGCGACCCGGTCGCCGAGCGCGGCGCCGACGATCGCGGCGTACTCGGCGAAGCGGTACGCGGTGGCCCGGTTGGTCCATCCGCCCTCGTCCTCCAACGCCTGCGGCAGGTCCCAGTGGTAGAGGGTGGCGATGGGGCGGATGCCTCGGGCGAGCAGCCCGTCGACGAGGCGACCGTAGAAGTCGAGGCCGGCCTGATTCGCCGGTCCAGAGCCGAGCGGCTGGATGCGCGGCCACGCGATCGAGAACCGATACGCCTCCAGCCCCAGATCGGCCATCAGATCGAGATCGCTCTCGAGCCGGTGGTAGTGGTCGTCGGCCACGTCCCCGGTGTCACCCGCGACGATCCGGCCGGGAGTGTGACTGAAGGTGTCCCAGATCGAGGGCCCCCTGCCGTCCTCGTTCACAGCACCCTCGATCTGGTACGCGGCGGTGGCCGAGCCGACCAGGAAGTCGGGCGGGAAGACGAGCCCGGCGTCGCGGTAGTCCGGGCTGCCGGCGGTGGTCGGCAGAATCGAGATCGACATCTAGCCCTTCACCGCGCCCTGCATGATTCCGGCGACGAGCTGCCTGCCCGCCAGGAGGAACAGGATGAGCAGGGGGATCACCGAGAGCACCGCGCCCGCGAGCACCATCGCGTTGTCGGGAGTCTGCCCGCCGCTCGCGCTGAGGGAGGCGAGCGCGGTCTGCACGCTCGGGTTGGTCGGGCCGAGCACGAGGAGCGGCCAGAGGAAGTCGGTCCAGGCCGCCATGAACGTGAACAGTGCGAGCACGGCCATCGCGGGGCGCGCTGCGGGAAGGGCGACGTGCCAGAACGTGCCCCACATGCTCGCGCCATCCATCCTGGCCGCCTCGATGAGCTCGTCGGGGATCACGTCGACGAGGTACTGGCGCATGAAGAACACGCCGAAGGCCGTCACGAGCCCTGGCACGATCACCGCCTGCAGGGTGCCGATCCAGTGCCACTGGGCCATCAGCATGAACAGCGGGATTATGCCGAGCTGGGTCGGGATGGCCATGGTGGCGATGACGCTGAGCAGCAGCCCGTTGCTCGCGCGGAACTTCAGCTTGGCGAAGGAATAGCCGGCGAGCGTGGAGAAGAACACCACCGAGACGGTGATGGCGCCGGAGATGACGATGCTGTTGATGAGCGCCTGGAAGAACGGCACCGTCTCGAACACCTTCGCCGCGTTGCCGAGGAAGTTGCCGCCCGGCACGATCGTCGGAGGAACCAGGTTGGTGTCCGACGACTGGCGGCTGCCGATGACGAACGACCACCAGAGCGGGAAGGCCGACCCGGCGAAGAAGGCGAAGAGCAGGGCGTAGGTGAGAAACCCGGGCGCCTCGTACACCTTGCGGCGCTTCGACTGGCGTTCCTCCCTCACCGCCGGGGCGAGGCGCGGTCGGTCGAGGAGTGCGCTCATGATCGGCGTCCGTTCTTGGTCGGTGTGATCAGCGCGGCCGGTCTGACCCGGGAGATACGCGTGGGCCGCACGTCGTTGGTGCGGATGGCCCGCGAGATCGCGAAGTTGATGAGGCCGGCGAGGATGATGATGACGAACAGGATCCACGCGGTGGCCGATGCCCGACCGAAGTCGCGGCGCGGGAAGGCCAGCTCGTAGAGGTAGAGCACGATGGTCTGGAACTGGCGGTTGCCGCCGCCGTTCGTGCGTCCGTCGAACAGCTTCGGCTCGGTGAAGATCTGAAGTCCGCCGATGGTCGAGGTGATGACCACGAAGATCAGGGTGGGACGGATCATCGGGATCGTGATCGACCAGAACCGCCGCGCCTTGGTGGCGCCGTCGAGGGCCGCCGACTCGTAGACGTCGCGGGGGATCGACTGCATGGCGGCGAGGAGGATGAGGGCGTTGTAGCCGGTCCACCGCCAGTTGACCATGCTCGCGATGGCGACGTGGGAGGGGAAGACGTCGAAAGACCAGCGGATCGGGTCGAGCCCGAACAGCTCGAGCAGCCCGGCGATGGGGCCGTGGTACTGGTTGAAGACCTGCAGGAAGATCACGGCGACGGCGACCGGCGCGACGATGTAGGGCAGCAGGATGCTCATGCGCCAGAAGGTACGCGCCCGGATCGTCTGGTCGAGTACGGCGGCGATGACCGTCGCGAAGACGAGCTGCGGGATCGCCGACAGCAGGAAGATGCTGACGGTGTTGCCGAAGGCGTTCCAGAAGAACGGGTCGGTGAGCACCGAGACGTAGTTGTCGACGCCGACGAAGTCACCCTGGCCCTTGAGCAGGTGCCAGTCGTAGAGCGAGACGTTCAGCGTGTAGACGATGGGGAAGACGCCGATGAGGGCGAACAGGATGAAGAACGGCGCGATGTACAGGTAGGGAGACGCCTTGTAGTCGAGCCGCGAGAGCTTCTGTGTGAAGGTCAGTGTGGAGGGCGCCCGCTGGGCCCCGAGTGTGGTGGTCATCGCCCAGCCAATCCGCGCGTTTGAGGGTGTGGTGCAGTCAGGGTGGGCAGGCGGCTCCGCGGCCGGATGGCGCGGGGAGCCGCCTGCTCGAGGGGTTGCTACTCGGTGACGAGCTGGTTGAGCAGCTTGATCGCTTCCTTCCAGGCGGTGTCACCGTCGGTGATCTCCCCCTGGCTCACGCGGTCGAACACGGGGCCGAACACGTTGTCCTGGATGTTGGAGTCCTCCGGACCCTTCACCTGGGCGATGACACCCTCGGACCGTGCGGCGAAGATCTCGCCGACGGGCGCGTTGTTGAAGAAGTCGTTCGTCGAGGTCTTCACGAGCTCCTGGCCCTCGACGGTGCTCGGGAACGGGCCGGCGAGCTCGAACGAGGCCGCCTGCTGTGCGGGGGCGGAGAGCCAGAGCGCGAGCTTGGCCGCCTCCTCCTTGTGCTCAGAGGATTCGGAGACACCGAGGAAGGCGCCGCCCCAGTTGGCCGATCCGCCGGGGAGGACGTCTGCGAAGTCCCAGCCGCTGTCGGTGGTGCCGGCGTCGTAGTAGCCCTGCACGATGCCGAGCATCCAGCTCGGGCACATGTAGGTGGCGAACTCGTCGTTCTTGGCCTCGGGCCCGACGTCCCAGCCGGGGAGGCCGGCGCCGAGGCCGTCGTTCTCCGCCTCGACGATCATGGCGAGCTGGTCCTTGAGCACGTCGTTGCCCTCGATGTTCAGGGTCTCGCCGTCCTTCTTGTAGTAGCCCTCTTCCTGCTGGTTCACGAAGGAGTTCCAGAAGAAACGGGGGGAGTGGTAGAACGCCTTGCCGCTCGCGGCCACGTACTCGTTGCCCACCTCGTAGAAACGCTCCCACGTCGCATCCGCGCCACCCAGGTATTCGGCGACCTCTGTGCGCTCGCTCGGCAGGCCGGCCGCGGCGAACAGGTCGCCGCGGTAGCAGATGCCCTGCGGACCGATGTCGAGACCTGCGCCGATGACGCGGCCGTCGGCGTCGGTGCCCTGCTCGTACTTCCAGTCGAGCCAGTTGTCCTTGACGTCTTCGATGCCGTAGTCGCGCAGGTCGACGAAGGAACCGCTCACCTCCTGGATGGTGCCGAGCCAGCCCTCCTCGATGGCGACGACGTCGCTGAGGCCGGTGCCGGCCGCGATCTTCGCGTAGGCGTCGTCACGCGCCGCACCGCCGCCCTCGAGGTTCGTCGCCTCGATGGTGACGTTCGGGTTCTCCTCCATGTACTTCTCGTAGTTGGCGTCGACACCCATGGTGCCGAACGTCGTGATCGACAGCGTCACCTTGCCGTCGTCTGATCCGCCGCCGCCACCGGATGCGCATCCGGTCGCGAGCAGGGCGAAGGCTGTCGCGCCGGCGATGGTTATGGCCGCGGTGCGTCGTGATCTGTTCACAGTCACTCCTTTGTGTGTGTGCGTGGGCGCGAGAGAGCGCTCTCTGCGATTGATCAGAGAGCGCTCTCTCGCGAAGTGGAAGCCACACTATGCGCACTCACCGCGCCCCGTCAAGCATTTGAGAGAGCGCTCTCTCAAATTGGTCGAGCGGCGACTTGTCACCCGTAGGGGTGACAGGGTCTCGGGGCGCCCCGTTGGTGACAACTCGCGGCGCGCACGGGCGGCGCGGGGCAGGGGTGCGCCCCGCGCGGCCGGGCTACACGCCCGCGGCCACCGCGTTGAAGAGCGGGTCGGCGTTGAAACCGAGCCGGCCCGGGCTCGCGACGTTGGTGAGCAGCACGAAGCAGACGTCGAGCTCGGGGTAGACCCAGAACTCGGTGCCTGCCCAGCCCCCGTGGCCGAACACGCCGCGCTCGAGCAGGCCGGGCGCCGAGTGGCGCAGGTTCCAGCCGAGACCCCAGTCCTGACCGCGGCGCTCGGGGTACGGCTCCAGCTTGGGCAGCCCGGTCGTGAGCGGACGCAGCATCGCCGCGCGGGTGGAGCGGTGAACGGCGGTGCCGTCGTCGCGCAGCAGCGCCGAGCCCAGCGCGAGCAGGTCGGCGGCCGTCGCGAACAGGCCGGCGCCCGGATGCCGCAGTGCGGCGAACGCCTCGTAGTCGACCCCCTGCTCCGCGGCGTCGAACACCGGGTGCGGGTCGCTGGCGCGGTCGAAGGTCAGACCCGGCATATCGACGTCGGCCGCGAGGGAGGCGATCGACTCGTCGAGCGGGGAGCCCGTCGCGTGCTCGACGAGCGCCGAGACACCCTCGAAGGCGATGGTCGAGTAGCGCGACATGGAGCCGGCGTCGAAGTCGGCGCCGCCGTCGACCAGCAGGCGTCGCAGCCCGGGAGCGTCGAGGGGCGGCTCGGCGATGCCCGACGTGTGGCTGAGCAGGTGGGTGAGCGTGACGTCCCCGCGGGCGAAATCGGGCACGGCACTTACGAGCGGGGCGTCGAGCGCGAGCAGTCCGCGCTCCACCGCGCGCAGGGCGGCGAGAGCCACTATCGGCTTCGTGATGGAGAACAGCGGGTACGCGTCGTCGACCGCGGCCACCCGGGCGCCGCTCGCGCCGAAGGCCGCGACATCCGTCGTCCCGCTCGACGTGGCGATGCCCAGAACGGCCGTGGGCAGGGTTCCTGAGTCCACCTGGCGCCTGGCCCAGTCGAAGGCGTTCGGATGCTTCGTCGCGGTCATAATTGCAACGATACACAACGCGCGGATGATTGCTATCGTTGGGGTCAGTCCAGAAGTCTTAGATCGTTGCAACGAGGTGGTTCAGTGTCGAGTGCGAGCATCAGGGACGTCGCCGCGCTCGCCGGCGTCTCTATGAGCACCGTCTCGAACGTGCTCAACAATCCGGGCCGCGTATCGACCGCCTCCGTCGACAGGGTGCAGCGCGCGATCGACCAACTCGGCTTCGTGCGCAACGAGGCGGCCCGCCGCTTGCGGTCCGGCAACAGCAAGCTCATCGGCCTCGCGGTGATCAACATCAGCAACCCGTTCTTCACCGACGTCGCGACCGGGGTGGAGGAGGCCGCGCGAGCCGCCGGCTACTCGGTGCTGCTCGGCAACAGCTCCTCGCGGCCCGACGGCGAGACCGGATACCTCGAGCTGTTCGAACGCCAGGGCGTCGACGGCGTGCTCATCGTGCCGTCTGGCGACGTGCTCGAGCAGCTCGACGGCCTTCGCCGCAGGGGCACCCCCGCCGTGCTCATCGACCGGGTCGACGACCGGCGGGCGTTCTCCTCGGTCTCCACCGACGACGTCGTGGGCGGCACACTGGCCGGCGAGCACCTGCTCGGACTCGGTCGCCGCAGGCTGTGGTTCGTCGGCGGGCTGTTGAGCGTGCGGCAGATGCGCGACCGGCTCGACGGCTTCCGCGCGGCGCTCGCCGAGGCTCCCGACGCCTCGCTGCGCGTCGAGACCGGCGCCTTCATCGACGCCACGAGCGGCCTCGAGTACGGCAGGGCGATCGCGCCGCTTCCCGCCGCCGAGCGGCCCGATGCGATCTTCGCCGCGAACGACATGCTCGCGCTCGGAATCATCCAGGGCCTCACCGGCACCGGGCTGCGCGTTCCCGAAGACGTCGCGGTGGTCGGCTACGACGACATCGTGTTCTCGGCGGCCGCGGTCATCCCGCTCACGTCGGTTCGGCAGCCGAGCCGGCGCATGGGCAACACCGCGGCCACCCTGCTCATCCAGGAGCTCGCCGACCCCGAGGGATTCCGCACTCAGTCCATCGTCTACGAGCCGCAGCTCATCGTGCGCGCCTCGACAACCAGCAGAGGAAGAGCCACATGACCATGCACTACGGCGGCGACTACAACCCCGAGCAGTGGCCGGAAGAGATCTGGCACGACGACGTGAGGCTCATGCGCGAGGCCGGGGTCACGATGGTGAGCCTCGGTATCTTCGCCTGGTCGCGCATCCAGCCGGCCGAGGGCGTCTTCGACTTCGAGTGGCTCGACACGGTGATCGACCTGCTGCACGAGGGCGGCATCGCCGTCGACCTCGCGACGGCGACCGCGTCGCCGCCGCCGTGGGCCACGGCCGCCTACCCGCAGATGCTGCCGCAGGACGAGAACGGCGCCACCTACTGGCCGGGATCACGCCAGCAGTTCGCGCCATCGTCGCCCGAGTACCGGCGGCTCGCTGCCGAGCTGGTGACGGCCATCGCGAACCGCTATGCGAAGCATCCGGCGGTCGTCCTGTGGCACGTCAACAACGAGTACGGCTGCCACCTGAACTACGACTACTCCGACAACGCCGCGGTCGCCTTCCGCGCCTGGCTGGCCGCGAAGTACGAGACCATCGACACGCTCAACGCCGCCTGGGGCACCGACTTCTGGTCGCAGCGCTACACGTCGTTCGACGAGATCGTGCCGCCGCGCAAGGCGCCGTACAGCCGCAACCCGGCCGGCGAGCTCGACTTCAAGAGGTTCACCTCCGACACGCTGCTCGAGCTGTTCCTGATGGAGAAGCGCATCATCCGCGAGGCGGGCGCCACCCAGCCGGTGACGACGAACTTCATGGGCGCGTTCCCGCCCGCCGACTACTGGCGCTGGGCCCGCGAGATGGACGTCATCACCGACGACTGCTACCCCGACCCGAACGACCCGGAGTCGTTCCGGGCCGCGGCGTTCGCCCGCGACCTGATGCGCTCGCTCAAGCCGGACACCCCGTGGCTGCTGATGGAGCAGGCCACCAACGCCCTGAACTGGCGCCCGACCAACGCCCCCAAGGCGCCCGGCCAGATGGCCGCGCTCAGCATGCAGGCGATCGCCCGCGGGGCCGACGGCATCATGTTCTTCCAGTGGCGCCAGTCGCGGGCGGGCAGCGAGAAGTTCCACTCGGCGATGCTGCCCCAGGCGGGCACCCGCACTCGCACCTGGCGCGAGGTGGTCGAGTTCGGCGCCGAGCTGGCCGAGCTGCCGAAGCTACCGGCCGGATCGCGCGACGCCCACGTCGCGATCGTGTTCGACTGGCAGAACTGGTGGGCGCTCGGCAACCCCGACCACCCTGTCGTGCTCGACTACCTCGCGCTCGTGCAGCGCTGGTACTCGGTGATCCACCGCCAGCACGTGCAGGTCGATCTCGTTCAGCCGACGAGCGACCTGACCGGCTACCGCGTCGTCATCGCGCCGCAGCTGTACCTGCTGACGACCGAGGGCGCAGACAACCTGCTCGCCTTCGCGAACGCCGGCGGCCACCTGCTCGTCACCGCGTTCAGCGACCTCGTCGACGAGAACGACGCGTTCCGCGACGGCGGCTACCTCACGCAGCTCCGCTCGGCACTCGGAATCTGGCTCGAGGACTTCGGCGCGCTCGTGCCTCCGGGCGGGGGAGCCGCCGGCGCTTCCTCTGCCGGCGATTCCTCGACCGCCGCACCCGAGGCATCCGGCCCCGGCCAGGTCTTCGCCCCGCTGAACGGCGCTGTCGGCCCGGTCACGGGCACGCTGCTCGCCGAGGAGATCCACCTCGACGGCGCCACGTCGCTCGGCGACTTCGTGGGCGGCCGGCTCGACGGGCGGCCCGCCTTCACCGTGAACCATGTCGGCCGGGGGCGCGCGTACTACCTGGCCACGATTCCGGATGCCACGGGGTGCGCGGGCGTCGCCGCCTACGTCTTCGACGCGGCCGGTATCGAGCCGGTCGCCGTCGGTCTGCCGCCGACGGTGGAGGCCGTGCGCCGCGGCGACGTGGTCACGCTCATCAACCACGACACTTCCCCGGTGAACCTGCCCGACGGTGCGACGCTCGAGCCGTTCGGCTACGTGATGCTGCGGGACGCCGTGTGACCCCGACCGGTCGCATGCGCGCCGACGGCCGGCGCCGGTTGATGTTCATCGTCTCGCTCGGAATGCTGCAGGCCATCTGGCCGCTGACGATGGACCTCTACCTGCCGTCGTTCCCGCAGCTGCAGGACGAGTTCGGCACCACGCCGGCGCTCGTGCAGTTCACGCTGACAGGGGCGTTCATCGGCATGGCGATCGGCCAGCTCGCGGCCGGGCCCATCTCCGACGCGGTGGGGCGCACCCGGCCGCTCGCGGTCGCGCTGCTGATCTACACGGTCGCCACGGTCTCCTGCGCGCTCGCCCCGTCGATCGAGTGGCTGGTCGTCAGCCGGTTCGCGCAGGGTCTCGGCGCGGCCGCGTGCGCGGTGATCGGCATCGCGTTGGTGCGCGACACCGTGTCGGGGCCGGCGATGCTGCGGTTCATCGCGAACCTCTCGGTGATCAGCGGCTTCTTCGTGGTGCTCTCGCCGGCGCTCGGCGCGCAGCTGCTCACCGTCACCGACTGGCGCGGACTGTTCTGGGTGCTCACCGGCTACGGCTGCGTGCTCGTGGTGCTCGCGTTCACGGTGTTCCTGCGGTCGGAGACCAATCCGCCATCGCGCCGGGCTCTGCGCGAGGGTGCGACGGCGCGCGACGACTACCGGGTGCTGCTCGGGTCGCCGGTGTTCCGGGCCGTGGTGGTCGGCGGCGGGCTGATGTTCGCCGGGATGATGACGTACATGGCGTCGAGCGCGTTCCTGTTCCAGGACGTCTACGGGCTCACGCCCACCGAGTACGCGATCGCGTTCGGCGGGCACGGCGCGCTGATGATCGTCGGCGCGCAGGTGAGCGCCCGGCTGTCGCGCCGGTTCGAGCCGCGTCGCATCGTGCTCATCGGCATGAGCGCGCTCGTCGTCTCGGCGACGGCGCTGCTGGTGAGCGTGCTCGCGCTGCCGGGTGCCGGGTTCTTCGGCTTCCTCGTGCCGCTGCTGTTCTTCACCACCTCGTTCGGGCTCGTCGGCCCGGCGCTGCAGGCCTTCGCGCTGGAGCCGCACGCGCTGCGCGCCGGAACCGCGGCGTCGATGCTCGGCGCCTCGAACATGGTCTTCGCCGCGGTGTCGTCGCCGATCGCCGGGTTGTTCGGCGTCGCGACCCCGACCGCGACGGTCGTGATCATGCTGGTGCTCGAGGGGGTGGCGCTGGCGACGTTCGTGTTCGCGTTCCGTCGCCGCCGCGTCGGCGCCGCTTAGCCGCAAAACGAAGGAGAACCGGCGCTGAACGTGCGCTGAACCCCGAGAAGGTGGGGCTCGGTCGCGAAATCTCCTTCGTTTTCAGAGTCGAGCGTTGGCTGGCGGATGCGCCGCACGCTGCCGCCGCTACAATTCAGCGCGGCGAGTACAGCCGCGGCGTGAACGACGCCGCCACGAGCGAGCGCAGCGCGTCCCGGCTTCCGCTGACGAGCCCGGCGGTGCGGGCCTGCACGAGCACGTTGCCGATCGCCGTCGCCTCGACCGGGCCGGCGAGCACCGGCAGGCCGGCACGGTCGGCCAGCAGCTGGCAGAGCAGCTCGTTCTGCGAACCGCCGCCGACGACGTGGATCACCGACACGCTCTTGCCCGAGAGCTGCGCGGCCGTCGCGACCGCGCGGGCGAAGGCGTCGGCGAGGCTCTCGACGATGCTGCGCACGAACTCGGCCCGGTTCTGCGGAACGGGCCGCGAGTTCTCGCGGCACCACTCGGCGATGCGCGCGGGCATGTCGCCCGGCGCCAGGAACCGCGGGTCGTTGGCGTCGAAGACGGCGACCGGTGCGGTGACATCCGTCGCGGCTGCGAGCAGTGCCGGCAGCGAGATCGTCGAGCCGTCGCGCTCCCACTCGCGCACCGACTCGCTCAGCAGCCAGAGGCCCATGACGTTGTGCAGGTAGCGCACGGTGCCGTCGACGCCGCCCTCGTTGGTGAAATTGGCGAGCCGTCCCGCCTCCGACAGCTCGGGCGCCTCGAGCTCGACGCCGACGAGCCCCCAGGTTCCGCACGAGATGTAGGCGAAGTCGTCGTGCAGCGCCGGAACTGCGAGAACCGCGGATGCCGTGTCGTGCGACCCGACGGCGGTCACCGTCGTCGAGGCGCCGATCCCGGTCTCGCGCCGCAGTTCGGGCAGAAGGGCACCGATGCCCGTGCCGGCGTCGACCAGCTCGGGAAAGAGCGTGCGTGGCAGTGCGAGGCGCTCGATCAGCGCGTCGTCCCACTGCCCGGTGCGCACGTTCACCAGCCCGGTTGTCGACGCGTTGGTGCGCTCGGCGATCTGCCGTCCGGTCATCCAGTAGGCGAGAAGGTCGGGCACCAGCAACAGCGACTCCGCCGCCTCGAGCATGCCGGCGGCGCGGTCGGCCGCGAGCTGGAACACCGTGTTGAACGGCAGGTGCTGCAGGCCGTTCGCGGCGTAGAGCTGCTCCGCCGAGACGACGGAGTGCACGTCGTCCACGGCGGCCGTGTTGCGCTCGTCGCGGTAGTGGTACGGGGTGCCGAGCATGCGCCCGCCGCGCATCAGCGCGTAGTCGACCGCCCAGGAGTCGATGCCGATGCTCGCGATCGCCGGCTCCTCGCGCGCGGCCGCGCCGAGGCCGGCGACCACGCTGCGGTAGAGCTCGAGGATGTTCCAGTGCAGCCCGTCGATCGTGCGCACCGGTGTGTTCGGAAAGCGCGCGACCGGGCGGATGCTCAGCTCGTTCGCCGAGACGGCGCCGAGGATCACCCGCCCGCTCGTCGCACCGAGGTCGACGGCGGCGACCGCGGTGGTCATCGCAGCTGCTCGGTCATCGCAGGAAGGCCGCGGCGACACCCGCGTCGACCGGGATGTGCAGCCCTGTCGTGTGGCTGAGGTCGCTGGTGCAGAGCACGAAGACGGCGTTGGCGACGTTCTCGGGCAGCACCTCGCGCTTGAGCAGGGTGCGCTGGGCGTAGTACTTGCCGAGCTCCTCCTCCGGGACCCCGTAGACCGCCGCGCGCTTCGCGCCCCAGCCGCTGGAGAAGATGCCCGAGCCGCGCACGACGCCGTCGGGGTTGATGCCGTTGACCTTGACGCCGTACTCGCCGAGCTCGGCCGCGAGCAGCCGCACCTGGTGCGCCTGGTCGGCCTTCGTCGCCGAGTAGGCGATGTTGTTCGGGCCGGCGAAGACGGAGTTCTTGCTCGAGATGTAGATGATGTCGCCGCCGAGCTTCTGGTCGATCAGCACGCGCGCCGCGGCGCGGGAGACGAGGAACGATCCCTTAGCCATCACGTTGTGCTGCAGGTCCCAGTCGGCGACGGTCGTGTCGAGCAGCGACTTCGACAGCGACAGGCCGGCATTGTTCACCACGAGGTCGAGGCCGCCGAAGGCGAGCAGCGCGGCGTCGATCGACGCCTGCACCTCCTCCTCGCTGGTGACGTTGGCCTGCACACCGATCGCGACGTCGGTATTGCCCAGTTCCGCCGCGGCCGCCTGGGCCTTCTCGAGGTCGAGGTCGGCGATGACGACGCACGCGCCCTCCGCGGCGAGGCGGGTGGCGATGGCCTTGCCGATTCCGGATGCGGCACCCGTGACGAGGGCGATGCGTCCGGCGAGCGGCTTGGGTTTCGGCAGGCGCTGCAGCTTCGCCTCCTCGAGCGACCAGTACTCGATGCGGAACTTCTCCTCGTCGGAGATCGGCGCGTAGGTCGAGATGGCCTCGGCGCCGCGCATCACGTTGATCGCGTTGATGTAGAACTCGCCGGCGACGCGGGCGGTCTGCTTGTTCGCGCCGTAGCTGAACATGCCGACGCCCGGGATGAGGACGATGGCCGGGTCGGCGCCGCGGATGGCCGGGCTGGCGGTCGATGAGCCTGTCGAAGCGCCCGCCCCTTCGACAGGCTCGGGGACCGCGTACGCGTCGTAGTACGCCTGGTAGTCGGCGCGGTACTGGGCGTGCAGCTCGTCGAGGCGCGCGATCGACTCCTCGATCGTGGCCGAGGCGGGTAGGTCGAGCAGCAGCGGCTTGACCTTGGTGCGCAGGAAGTGGTCGGGGCAGCTGGTGCCCAGAGCCGCGAGCCTCGGGTGCTCGGCGAGTCCGAGGAAGTCGGTCACCACCGTTGCATCCGTGAAGCTGCCGACCTGGGCCTTGTCTGTCGAGGCGAGCCCGCGCAGGTGGGCGGCGAGGGCCGCGGCCTTGGCCAGGCGCTCCTCCGAGGGGAGGGCGCCGTAGCCGGGGAGGTCGTCGCCGAAGGGGTGTGACTTGCCGTTCTCGGCGATGTAGTCTTCCGCGGTCTTGATGATCCAGAGCGAGTTGGCCTCGGCCTCGTCGCTCGTGTCGCCCCAGGCGGTGATGCCGTGGCCGCCGAGGATCACGCCGACGGCGTCGGGGTTCGCGTCCTTGATCGCGGCGATGTCGAGTCCGAGCTGGAAGCCGGGGCGGCGCCAGTCGACCCACGCGACCTTGCCGCCGAAGGCCTTCGCGGTGAGCTCTTCGCCGTCTGCGGCTGTCGCGAACGCGATGCCGGCGTCGGGGTGCAGGTGGTCGACGTGCGCCGCGTCGACGAGCGCGTGCATCGCGGTGTCGATCGAGGGTGCCGCTCCGCCCTTGCCGTGCAGGGTGTAGTCGAACGCGGCGACCATCTCGTCTTCGCGCTCGAGTCCGGGGTAGACGTTCTTCAGCGCCCGCACGCGGTCGACCCGCAGCACCGCGAGGCCCGACTCCTTCAGGGTGCCGAGGTCGCCGCCGGATCCCTTGACCCAGAGCAGTTCGACCTCCTCGCCCGTCGCCGGGTCGATCTCGGTCCCCTTGGCGGAGGTGTTGCCGCCGGCGTAGTTCGTCACGCGCGGGTCGGAGCCCAGACGGTTCGACCGGGCGATCAGGTCTGCTGCTGCTTGGTTGGTCATCGGTTACGCTCCCCAGCCGGCCTGCAGGCCGCCCACTCGTTCTTCGGCGATCTTCTTCTGGTATCCGGATGCGGCATAGGCCGCCATCGGGTCGGAGGGCAGCCCCCGGGTGGCGCGCCACTGGGCGAGGTCGGCGCGCACGTCGGTGTAGAACGCGTCCATGAGGATCGCGTTGGCTCCGAGCACGTCGCCCGCGTCCTGCGCGGCCTTGAGCGCCGTGCCGTCGACGAGCAGCGCGCGCGCCGTCATCTCCTGCACGTTGAGCACCGAGCGCATCTGCCCGGGGATCTTGTCTTCGACGTTGTGGCACTGGTCGAGCATGAACGCCACATCGGAGGCGGGTCCGTAGCCGCCGCCGCGGATGACCTCGTAGATGATGCGGAAGAGCTGGAACGGGTCGGCGGCACCGACGATGAGGTCGTCGTCGGCGTAGAAGCGCGAGTTGAAGTCGAAGCTCCCGAGTTTTCCGAGGCGCAGCAGCTGGGCGACGATGAACTCGATGTTGGTGCCGGGAGCGTGGTGGCCGGTGTCGAGGCAGACGAGGGCGCGGTCGCCGAGGGCGGCGACCTGGGCGTAGGAGGTTCCCCAGTCGGGAACGTCGGTGTGATAGAACGCGGGCTCGAAGAACTTGTACTCGAGCACGAGCCGCTGCGTCTCGCCGATACGTGCGTAGATCGAGGCGAGGGAGTCGGCGAGGCGGTCCTGGCGTCCGCGGATGTCGCCCTGGCCGGGGTAGTTGGTGCCGTCTGCGAGCCAGATCTTCAGGTCGCGCGAGCCGGTCGCATCCATGATCTCGATGCACTCGTAGTGGTGGTCGATGGCCTTCTGGCGGATCTTCGGGTCGGTGTGCGTGAGCGAGCCGAACTTGTAGTCGTCGTCCTGGAAGGTGTTGCTGTTGATCGTGCCGAGCTCGAGCCCCAGGTCGTTGGCGAAGCGGCGGAGCGCCGAGTAGTCGTCGACCTTGTCCCAGGGGATGTGCAGGGCGACCGTGGGGGAGAGGCCGGTGTACTCGTTGACCTTCGCCGCGTCGGCGATCTTCTCCTGCGGCGTGCGCGGGGTGCCCGGCGTGCCGAAGACCTTGAAGCGTGTGCCGGAGTTGCCGAACGCCCAGGAGGGGAGCTCGATCGCCTGGGTCTCGAGCGCCGTGGAGATGTCGCTGAATTTCGCCATTGGAATTCTCTCTGTCTTATGTCTTCACGATGCCGCTGAACGGCCGTGAATGAATCGTTTCAATTGCCACTGTACCGGCTGGTGCCGGGTTCCACAATCAGACCCGTGAAAGTTGGTCGTCGAGGTTGAAGACCTCGGTCAGGTAGTCGAACGCCTGGTCGGCCGGAACGTCGAGATCGACGAAATGCTCGGCCATCGCGGCCTGCCAGCGGCCGTTCACCTCGGTCTGGGCCATGCCGTCGAGCGAGGCCTGGAGGTTCTCCGTCTCGAAGTAGCCGATGAGCAGCCCGTCGGGGCGCATGAAGATCGAGTAGTTGTTCCACCCCGTGCTCTTCAACGCCTCGAGCATGTCGGGCCAGACCGCGGCGTGGGCGGCGCGGTAGGCGTCGATGTGGTCGGGCTTGACCTGCAGTTGGAAGCACACGCGCTGCGTCATCCGGTTATCTCCATCTCGGTAGTTCGGTCATGTCGACGTGCCGGTGCTCGATTCCGAGCAGGCTCGCGGCGGCACGGATGTCACCGGCACGGTGGCCGACGCAGAGCGCCCAGTGGTGGCCGACACCGGTCTGCGACCACTCGTCGACCCATTCGCCCGGGTCGCCGCCGAAGTCGACGCGGCTGGTGGTGTTGCCGATCGCGAGCAGCGGGCCGTCGACCACGGTGCCCTCGCTCGTGATGAAGCTGAAGCTGCCGTCGCGGTCCTGGCCGATGCCGAACGTCGTGACCGGACCCTGCTTGACGTCGAACTCGACCGAGACCCCGTATCCGCGCTTGCCGTGATAGACGCCCAGCCCGCGAAGCAGCGGCTGCGCCGAGGAGACGGCGAGGTGCGCCGGACCGTCGTGGCCCATCTCGACGACGCCGTCGAAGAAGTTCAGCGCCTGGATCTCGGTGAACGAGCCCCCGGCGCCGATGGTGTGGCCGGCGAGCATCGCGAGGCTGGTGCGCAGCTCGTACTCGCCGACGAAGGGGATGCCGCGCGCCGTCAGCAGCGACGATCCGAGGATCATGCCGGCGCCGAGCCGTTCGTGCTGCTCTCCCTCGAGGCCGCGGTGGTAGTAGGCGGCCGAGTCGAGCTCGAAGTCGTCGACGAGGCGGTCGAGCCCCACAGACACCTTCGCGCCCCAGAAGAAGTCGTCGTCGTCGACGGATGCATCGAGGGTGAAGAGCTCGCGCGCGAGGTCCATCCGCTCGCGCACCTGCGCGTCGGTGACCTCGGCGACCCGCACCCGCAGGTCGTCGAACTCGAGCACCTCGACGTGCGATCCGAACTGGGTGGACACGAGCGTGAGGTCGGTCGACACGTCGAGCATGCCCGGGTAGAGGTGGCCCATCAGGCCGTGGCGGGCGTTGCGCAGTACCCCGCGCACCCCGGCCGCGTGCACCCACTGATTGATGCGGGTCCAGGCCGACTCCTGCTTCAGGTGGCCGGAGACGGATCGGAAGGGGATGCCGGCGCGTCTGAAGACGTTGGCGACCTCGGGCACGGGGCACTGGCCGCAGTACGCGAGCCACTTGCCGGTGTCGAAGTTCGCGTGGTCCATCGCCTCGGTGGGCTGAAGGTCGATCACGAGCACGGGGGTCTTCGCACGCTGGGCGATCGGCAGCACCATCGACGAGGTGAGGTAGGTGGTGAGGAAGATGACGATGAGGTCGCAGTCCGCGACGCGGAGTCGCTCGGCGGCCGTGGTGGCCTCCTGCGCATCCGAGACGAAACCGACGTCGACTACCTCGGCGTCGAGCTCGTTGAACCGTGCGGTGACGTAGCGGCTCGACTCCTGCAGCTGCGGCAGCAGGTCGGGAAACTGCGGCCAGTAGGCGGCGAGCCCGCCGGCGACGAGGCCGATGCGGGTCTGGCGGCGCTTCTTGGGCGCGAGGTGGTCGATCATGTGGATTCCCTGGAGAGTTGAAGGCGGTCCCTGAGCCTGTCGAAGGCGGTCCCTGAGCCTGTCGAAGGTGGTCCCTGAGCCTGTCGAATGGCAGGCCCAGGGACGCGCGGTTTCCGGCTACTTAGAAGTCGTAGTCGTCGATGTTGTCGGCGTTGAAGCGCGTCGGCGGTCCGACGATCGCGACGCCGTTCTCGCCGACCTCGATGGTGCCGAGCTCGCCGGCCTCGAAGCTGTCGCCCTCTTCGCCGGTGATGTCACCGTCGACGAGCGCCTTGCCGGCGAACGCCGCGACGTAGCCGAGCTGTGCCGGGTCCCAGAGGGCGAACTCGACCACGGTGCCGTCCTTGACGAACTCGCGCATCTCGTTCGGCAGTCCGAGGCCGGTCAGCGCGACCTTGCCCTTGTAGTCCGAGGTGGAGAGGTACTTGGCCGCCGCGGCGATGCCGACCGTCGTGGGCGAGATGATGCCCTTCAGGTTGGGGTACGACGAGAGCAGACCCTGGGTCTCCTGGAACGACTTGTCGGCGTCGTCGTCGCCGTAGACCTTGGCGACGAGGTTGATGTCGGCGTAGTCGGCGTTCGACTCCAGCTCCTCCTCCATGAACTTGATCCACTCGTTCTGGTTGCTCGCGGTCGCCGTCGCCGACAGGATCGCGATGTCGCCGGCTCCGCCGATCTGCTCGGAGATGATCTCCAGCTGGATCAGTGCCACGTCTTTCGCGACGACCTGGCTGATGAAGATGTCGCGGTAGTCGGGATTGGTGTCGGAGTCGAAGGCCACGATCTTGGCGCCGGCCTCACGGGCGGCCGAGAGCGACGGACCGACGGCGTCGGGGTCGTTCGCCGCGATGACGATGACCTTGGTGCCCTCCTGCGTCGCCTGCTCGATGAACGGGATCTGCGCGCTCGCGCTGGCCTCCAACGGACCGAGGACGCTCGAGGTGAAACCGGCCTCCTCCGCGCCGTCTTCGCCTCCGCCGAGCACCACGTCGGTGTACGGGTTGTTCAGCTGCTTGGGCAGGAACGCCATCGTGAGGTCGCCGCCGCCTTCGCCGCCGCCACCCCCTCCGTCGTCTCCGCCGGCCGCGCAGCCGGTCGCGACGAGCGCGACGGTGACGGCGATGGCCGCGAGGGAGGCGCGACGAGCGCCCCGGTTACGTGCTGCAGAAAATAACTCCATTGTCTTTCCTTTCGGGATGTACGCCTGGTGCTTAGGCGTGGGTGGAACCGAGGGTCGACGACCCCTGGACGACTTTGTGCACGCGTGAGAGCCGGATGCGCTCCTTGGCCCAGGCCGTGACGCTGGGGGCCACGACCGAGATGACGAGCAGGCTTCCGGTGACGATGATGAGCGCGGTCTCGGGAACCTTGGCGAGACGCAGCGAGTAGGTGAGCACGCCGATGAGCAGCACCCCGCCGATCACGCCGGGGATCGAGCCCTTGCCGCCGAAGATCGAGACCCCGCCGAGCAGCACCGCGGCGATGACGCTGAGCTCCATGCCCGTTCCGTTGTCCGGGCCGGCGCTGGCGAGCCGCAGGGTGAGGAAGACGCCGACGAGTCCCGCGACGGTGCCGGTGGCGATGAACAGCCAGAACTTGGCGTGGCCGACGCGGATGCCGACGAACGACGCGGCCTCGGTGCTGTAGCCCAGCGCGTAGAGTCCGCGGCCGAAGGGTGTGAAGTGCAGCAGGATCGCGAAGAAGGCGATGATCAGGATGACGAAGATCATCACCACCGGGATGCCGGTCGCCCCGATCTTCGACAGCACGAAGATGTTCAGCTCCTTGGGGAAGTTGGCCACCTTCTGGTCGCCGATCACCACGAGCGCCAGCCCGCGGAACAGCGCGAGCGTGCCGATCGTCACGGCCAGCGACGGCAGTCCGAGCGTTGTGATCAGAAAGCCGTTGAACGCCCCGCAGACGACACCGACGAAGACCGAGGCGACCATGACGGTGACGATGTCCCAGCCGGAGTCGCGCCAGAGCACGCCCATGACGGCGCTCGTGAGACCGGCGATGGATGCCACCGAGAGATCGATCTCTCCGGAGATGATCACGAGCGCCATCGGAAGGGCGAGCAGCAGGATCGGGATGACCTGGATGAGCAGGAAGCCCACGGTGAGAGTCGACGCGAAGTAGCGCACGGTCAGGCAGGAGACGATCACGACGGCGATGAGCACGTAGATGATGACGGCGTCGTGCCCGATGAGACGCTTGCCGATGGCGCTACGGCTCTTGACGATGGATGCGGTCAGGGTCTCAGACATCACGTGCCTCACTCACTCGAAGTTTTCTTGCGTTGCGCACGGAGACGATGCGGTCGACGATGATCGCCGAGAGGATGAGCACACCCACGATCGCCTGCTGCCAGAACTTGTCGACCCGGGTCGCGGTGAGGGCGCCGGTGATGGTGGAGAGCAGCACCGCTCCGATCGCCGCGCCGACCACGGTGCCGGTACCGCCCGAGATGGCGACGCCGCCGACCACGACCGCGGCGACGACGTCGAGCTCGAGGCCGCTGCCGGTGAGCGCGCCCACCGAGTTGTACCGCGAGGTGTAGAGCACGCCGGCGAGGCCGACGAGCGCGCCGTTCGCGACGAAGGCCGCGAGGACCCGCTTGCTCACGGCGAGACCGAACAGCCGCGCTGCGTCGGGGTCGGAGCCGATCGCATACAGGTCGCGTCCGCTGCGCACCGCCCGCATGAAGAAGCCCACGGCGATAACCACGACGATCGCGACGAGGGTGATGATCGGCAGGCCGAAGACCGTGTCGACCGACAGGGCGCCGAACTCCCGAGGGTTGTCGCCCGAGAAGTACTGCTTCGACCCGGCCCAGCTCGTGAGCACACCGCGGTAGATGTACATCGTGCCGAGCGTGATCACGAGGGCAGGCACTTTCGCGGCTGTGACGAGCAGGCCGTTGATCGCCCCGAGCACCCCGCCGAACACCATCCCGGCGAGGAAGACGAGCGGGATCGGGATGCCGGCGAACACGTCGAAGAGGGTGCCGGTGCCGAAGGCGACGAGGCCGAGGATCGAGCCGACCGACAGGTCGACGTTGCGGGTGATGATCACCAGCGCCTGGCCGACCGCGAGGATGATCACGATCGTCGCGTTGAGCATGAGGTCTTTGAGGCTCTGCGGCGAGAGGAACCGCGGGTTGATGATCGTGGTGATGATCACCAGGGCGACGAGCGCCCCGGCGACGGGGATCTCCCTCGCCCGCAGGAACGAGCGCACGGAGTGCATCGCGCCCGTCTTCTCTTCGGTGATGGTGCTCAACGGGCTACCTCCTGTGCCGACGTGGCGGCGTGCATGACCAGTTCGGCCGTCGCCTCTTCGCGCGAGTACTCGGCGCTGATGCGGCCCTCGTGCATCACGAGGATGCGGTCGGCCATGCCGAGCACCTCGGGCAGCTCCGACGAGATCATCAGGATCGCGATGCCCCGGCCGGCGAGGTCGGAGAGCAGCCGGTGCACCTCGGCCTTGGTGCCGACGTCGATGCCGCGGGTCGGTTCGTCGACGATGAGCAGGCGGGGCTCGGTGGCCAGCCACTTCGCGAGTACGACCTTCTGCTGGTTGCCGCCCGAGAGCGTGGAGACGGCGTAGTCCTGCGAGCCGGTCTTCACCTGCAGGCGAGCGGACCATTCCTCGGCGAGGCGGCGCTCGCGGGCGCCGGAGATGAGCCCGAACCTCGCGAGCGACTTGCGCAGGGTGAGGGTCGCGTTGCGGGCGACCGAGAGGTCCATGACGAGGCCCTGCTTGCGGCGGTCTTCGGGCACGAAGCCGATGCCCGCGGTGATCGAGGCCTGCGGGCTGCGGGCGGGCAGCGCCTTGCCGTCGAGGTGAACCGTGCCGGCGTCGTACTTGTCGATTCCGAACACCGCGCGTGCCACCTCGGTGCGGCCGGCGCCGACGAGCCCGGAGAGCGCCACGATCTCGCCCGCCTTCACCTCGAACCCGATGTCGGTGAACACCCCGAGCCGGGAGAGCCCCGACACGGAGAGCACCGTGTCGCCAACCGGTGCGACGACCTTGGGGAACAGGGCGCCGAGCTCGCGGCCGACCATCTCCTTGACGATCCCTGGCACTGTCGCCGCGGCGGTGTCGTGCACGCTGACGTAGCGGCCGTCACGCATGACCGTGATGCGGTCGCACAGGGCGAAGACCTCTTCGAACCGGTGCGAGATGAACAGGATGCCCGCGCCCTTGTCGCGCAGACCGCGCGCAACGGTGAAGAGCCGCTCGACCTCTACGCCCGACAGCGCGGCGGTCGGTTCATCCATCACCAGCACCCGGGCGTCCAGCGAGATGGCCTTCGCGATCTCGATGATCTGCTGGTCGGCGATCGAGAGGCCCTCCGCGATGCGGTCGGGGTCGATCGGCACCCCCAGGGTGGCGAAGAGCTCGCGCGCCTGGCGCCTCATCTCGCGGCGGTTGATGATGCCGCCGCGACCGGTCGGCTGGCGGCCGATGAAGATGTTTTCGGCGACGGTCAGGTCGGGGAAGAGCGTCGGCTCCTGGTAGATCACCGAGATGCCGGCGGCCTTACTGTCTGCCGGGGTGCGGAAGGCGACGTGCTCGCCGCCCACGACGAACTCCCCGGCGTCGGGGGAGTGCACGCCGGCGAGGATCTTGACCAGGGTGGACTTCCCCGCGCCGTTCTCGCCCACGAGCGCGTGGATCTCGCCCGGGCGGATGTCGATCGTGCCGTCGGCGAGGGCGACGACGGGGCCGAAGGTCTTCGCGGCTCCCGTGAGGGTGAGCACCGACTGCGGCTGCGCGGAGGCGCCTGACGCCGACGAGGGCTGCGCCGAACCGGATGACGCCGCGGGCACGGTCGGTACTTCTCGGGTTGCCATGCTGCAGCAGACCTCCACGTTGAGGGCGATTGAATCGTTTTAATGCTTTGAGACGAGTGAACTCTACGACCTGCCTCTCGCGCCCGTCAAGTCGCTTCTGTCACCGAGTTCACAACGATTGCGGCGGCCCCGCCGCGCTCGCCGTTCCGGCTCGCTCCGCGGCGTCTGCGCGCTTCTGGGACGACCGCGCATGCGCGCCGGCGCGCGGTCGTCCCGAAACCGCGCAAACACGCCCCGACGGTGGTGGAATGGGAGCATGCCACTCCAGGGAGAATACGAACCGAGCACCGCCGACTGGGCCCGCGAGCAGGCCGAACGCTTCGAGGCGTCGGGCGGGACCGAGGCCGCAGAGCTCCGCGGCAGGCCGATCATCCTGCTGACGTCGGTCGGCGCGAAGTCGGGCAAGCTGCGTAAGACGCCCCTCATGCGCGTCGAGCACGCGGGGGAGTACGCGGTCGTCGCGTCGCTCGGCGGAGCGCCGAAGCATCCGGTCTGGTATTTCAACCTCGTCGCGCACCCGCACGTCGAACTGCAGGACGGCCCGGTGAAGCGCGACTACACCGCCCGCGAGGTCGCCGGCGCCGAGAGGGACGAGTGGTGGCAGCGGGCCGTCGCGGCCTGGCCCGACTACGCCGAGTACCAGAAGAAGACCGACAGGCAGATCCCCGTCTTCGTGCTGACGCCGATGGACGAATAGCCGGTCGGAGATAGGCCGTGCGGCCCCGGCATGCCAGAATGCCGAAGGCGGTGAATCGATGCAACGGCGTCGGTGCCGCCCGCGCGGCGACTGCCGCGCGCCGGTAGCAGCGAGAGGCCAACGATGTCGATCAGCGTCAGAGACGTCGCGGCGCTCGCCGGGGTATCGGTGGGAACCGTCTCGAACGTGCTCAACCGGCCCGAGAAGGTGACGCCCGAGACCGTCGGCCGAGTGCAGGCCGCGATCGACTCGCTCGGCTTCGTGCGCAACGACGTCGCCCGCCAGCTGCGAGCCGGCCGCAGCCGCACCATCGGACTCGTGGTGCTCGACGTCGGCAACCCCTTCTTCACCGACCTCGCCCGCGGGGCGGAGGACGAGGCCGCCGACGCGAATCTCACGGTCATCCTCGGCAACAGCGACGAGACGATCGCCCGCGAAGACGCCTACCTCGACCTGTTCGAGGAGCAGCGCGTGCTCGGCGTGCTCATCTCACCGCTCGCCGACTCGATGGAGCGGCTCGTGCGGCTGCGCGAGCGCGGCATCCCCACGGTGCTCGTCGACCGCGGCACCGAGAACGGCGGCTTCTCATCCGTCTCCGTCGACGACGTCGCCGGAGGCCACCTGGCCGTGGCGCACCTCGCATCCATCGGGCGCACCCGCATCGCCTTCGTCGGCGGACCGCAGTCGATCCGCCAGGTCGCCGACCGGCTGAGCGGCGCCCGGCGCGCGGTCGATCAGCACGACGGCGTCACGCTCGAGGTCATCGAGGTCGAGTCGCAGAGCGTGCTGCACGGGCGCACCGCCGGCGAGGCGATCCGCGACCGCCCCGAGTCGGAGCGCCCCGACGCGATCTTCGCCGCGAACGACCTCATCGCCGTCGGCGTTCTGCAGGCGCTGTCGATGGCGGGGACCCTTCGTGTGCCCGAGGACATCGCCCTCATCGGCTACGACGATATCGACTTCGCCTCGGCCGCGATCGTGCCGCTCTCGTCGATCCGCCAGCCCAGCGCGCTGATCGGCAGCCGCGCGGTCGAGCTGCTGCTGCGGGAGGTCGAGCACGGTGCCGATTTCATGCACGAGCACATCGTGTTCCAGCCGCAGCTGGTGGTGCGCGCCTCGACGGTCGGGGCGTAGCCCGCGATTCCTCGCGTGCGTCGGCGGTCACGCCTCGTTCTGCGAGAGCCGATTCCTGTGCGCCCGGTACAGGCTCGCTCCGCGCACGGCGAGAGCGATGACGGCGGGGACCTGAATCACCGCGGCGATCCAGTGCCAGCCGACGCCCTGCTCGGGGTAACTGTCGAAACCGGTGGAGATGCCGTCGGTCGACGTGTAGGCGCTGGCGAAGAACAGGGACATGAATCCGAACAGCACGATGGACACGCCGCCCATCAGCACGAGGTCGTCGGCCGTGTCATGCCGGAAGAACGGCACGGCCATGAACACGCCGACGGCGGCTGCGATGCCCGCGGCGATCACCAGGAATGCGGGCAGGGGGATGAACGGCCAGGCGGCTGCCTCATCCCAGCGGGTCGTGTCGCGCAGGCCCATCTTTCCGCCGGCGAGGGCGAAGTTGAGAAGGCTCAGCAGGAAGAAGAGCAGCATCGCGAAGGCCGCGTACATAAAGACACGCTTGCCCCGCGCGACGCGGGAGTCGAGTTCGATGTCGGATGCTGCGGGGCGATCGGTCATGTCCCTGCCCTGCTAGCCGAGAGTGCGGAGTATCGCCTCGGCGCGCTCGGCAGGCAGTCTGCCCTGTTCGTACAGCTGGCGGAGGCCGTCGGCCGCCGCATCACGGTCGAGCTCGCCGGGTGCCGCCTTGGACACCGCCCACGCGGTCTCCTTGCGTATCTGCGTGTTGTGCTTCGCGAGGTGCTTGTCGGGTGCGGTCTTGGCCGCCTCGGACTTCAGCGCTGCCGCCTCTTCGCGGTTGCGCAGGGCGGCGACGAGCGCCACGGCGAAGAGCGCAAGAGCGACGAACTGCAGTGTGAGGCCGACACCGACATCGCCGTGGACGCTCTGGTCCCTGATCCGGAAGAAGACGGATCCGATCGCGGCGCAGGTCCCCCCGATCAGCACGAGGTAGAACGCCCAGCCCCACCCGCCCGCACGGCTGCCCGCCCACGGGTTGCGTACGAGCTCGGTGCCGGCGAACCAGAGAGCTGCGATGAGGAGTACCACGCCCGACGAGATGGACGCGGTCTGCAGGTCTTCGACGAAGTAGTCGTTGTCCGTGCGAACCGAGCGGAGGCTGAGGATGACACCGATCGCGAAGACGATCACCCAGAAGAGTGCGAGAACCAGAGACGACCGCGAGATCACGGGATCCGACGTGCCGGCGCGCTTCGCGGTTTTCACGGCGGCCAGGCCCTGGGCGCTCCTGCCCTGCGTCTCGGTGAGCCGCTCGCGCAGCTTCCCGTTCGACGCGGCGGTCAGCAGAGCCAGCGAGATATCTGCGTCGAGCGAGGTGCCGCTGAGCCGCGGAAGCACTCTCTGCACGCTCCGGAGAGCGTCGCCGTCCGCTGCGGGTTGCGGAGGCCGGGTGCCCGACCGTGTCACGAGGGCGTTCCAGTCGACATCGTTCACGCGGCGTCTCCCGAACGCTCGAGAACCGCCGGACTGTCGTCTGCGGCAGGGGTGTACGGTCCGTTTCCTACGGAGACGGCGAGCACCTCGAGGTCGTGGATCAGCTGGCTCGCGGTGAGCAGGTCCTGGTCTTTCATCTCGAAGACGTTGACCGCCTCTTCGGTGACGCGCGCCACCCGGATGACCGCGAAGACCGCGCTGTCGTTGGCGGTGGGGGCCTCGTCGACGAGGAACGCCACCCGGATGACCCGCTCGCCGAGCGCGCTCGTCAGCTCGGTGACGACCGGGTCGGTCGACCGGTGCTCATGGGCGCCCAGGAACTCGACCAGCACGTCGTCGAGGCCGTCGATGCGCGGCAGTTCGTAGAGCTGGACGAGGGAGCTCGTGTACGCCATGAGCGGGAAATACCAGAAGCGACGCGAGGCCAGCCCGCGAGTGTGCTCGGCGACGGCGACCGCTGCCGAGCGGAACCCGGCACGGATCGGGTCGTCGCCGCGGGTGGCGCGAAGAGCATCGCCGGTCAGCGCTTCAGCCCACTCCTCCGCGGACGCGAAGTCTCCGGCGGGGAACTCGAGCGGGACCTCGATCCAGGTGTCGGAGTCGTAGTCGGGAAGCTCGGAAACGGGGGTCTCTGTTGTCACGATGTGGTCCTCCACGTGAATGTGCCGACGATCGCTTCCAGGAGGATCTCGAGGGACTCGGTGAACTCCTCGCCTTCCGAGCCGTCGATGTACAGCAGCGACGCGGTGACGAGGGCCGCCGACCTGCCGGAGCCGGTGGGTGCCTCGAAGAGGTGGTTGATGGCGAGCGCGTGAGCGCCGTTCTCGCCCGGAACCGGGTTGCGTTCCTCCCAGCGCAGAATCTGCAACCCGTTGTGCAGGCCGCTCGACACCGCGCCGCGCGAGGCGAGACGCTGTGCGAACCGGTCGACTCCGGCCGAGTCGCGTACGGGTGCCGGGAGGATCGCGATGGACACCGGGAGCACGACATCGTTGACCGGTTTCACCGGCAGGTAGACCGCGACGGCGTTGCGGCGACGCAGCTCGTTGAAGAGCTTGTGCAACTGCGCGCGCTGGTGGAACAGCTGCTTCGGCTGTCCGCGGTCGCGGAAGACCTGTTCCATGTTGCCGGCGAGCTGCTTTTCAGCAGCCTCGTCCACCCCGAAACGCGCCCAACCGGGAGGGGTGATCAGTGCGAACTCCAGGGGAGCGCGCACGTCGGCGAGCAATTCGGATCTCAGGTCAGGCATAACAGCCGAGTCTCTCATGATGTGGGGGTGAGAAACGACGCGCGGCGTGCGTCAGTACGTTTCACGGAACGATCCCCATGCGGGGATGATGTCTTGCGCGGCCTGGTCGAAGCCGAGAATGAAGCTTCCGACGTTGGCGCCCATCTGGCTGGTCGCGGGAATGACGCTCTGGGTGGCGGCTCCGGTGACCCAGGAGCTCATGCGCGGCACGGTGTCGACGACGGAGTTGCGAACGTGGTTGGTGAGCCTGATCAGGTCGCCCGTCGCCGGGTCGCCGCCGATGATGCGGGTCCACGCCTGGCTCGCGTAGTTGGTTCCCGGCTTGATCACGGAGTCGAGGGATTCGCGGATGGCCGTCTGCGCGGCCTGACCCCGCACCCCGTGGAGCGCGAAGTGCTCGATCTTGCTCCGTGCGGTCCCGATGGCCTGAACCGCCCCGGGAGAGCGGAACATGCCGTAGAGCCCGCTACCGATGCGCGACATGCCGCCGCCGGCGCGGAGGATGCCCGCGACGGGCTTCACGAACGGGATGAGTCCGATGACGTCGAAGGCGATGTCGGTCAGTGTCGCCCTGCCCTTGAACGCCAGGTAGATGTGAGCTATCAGGCTCACGACGGTGATGATCGCCGCTGCGATCAGGAAGATCGCGGCCAACGGGGCGGCGACGAACAGCGCCGCGATGACGAGAGCCATCGCGATATAGCCGATCGCCTCGATGAAGAAGTCGAGGGCGTCGTCGAACCAGAAGTCGTTGTTGTCTGCTGCGTCGATCGCATCGCCGATGCCGGCGACGGCGGCGTCGTAGGCGTCGCTCCAGGTGCTGAAGTGGGTGTCGTAGGTCTCCCACAGCGCATCGAGGTCGTCCTGCGCCGAACGTGCGGCGGTTCCGGCCTCGCTGAGTGCGGTGGCGGCGGCCGTGAGCTCCTTGTCGGTGGCTTCTGTCTCCCAGAGCCACGTCGTGTCCAGGTCGTTCGACGTGCGCTGCGCCTCCTGCTGCTCGGCGAGAGCCGTCTGTGCCGCGAGCGCTTTGGTCTCGATCTGCTCGACGAGCGGGGTGAGCTTCAGCTGCGCAGTCTCGAGGGCGGCCGCGTAGGTCCGCAGGACGCGCCCGGTGTCCTCGTAGCGGGTTCCCGCCTTGTCGAGGTCGGCGTGTACGCCCTCGGCGCTCTCGCGCAGCGTGTCGACCGCTTCGCTGATCTGGGTGTCGCCCTCGCTGATCTTCTTGAGCGAGCGGGCGGTGCGCGCCATCTGGAGCCCGAGGGTCACGAGCTGCTCGCCTCGGCCATGGATGTCGGTGTGAGATCCCTCGAGCACGACCAGAGGGTTGTTCTGGGGGGAGGTCATGTCCATAGTCATTGTGGTGTCCTCTAGACGGGGATGTTGTCGCGGCCGGGATTGCTGAGCGGGCTGGTCTCTGCGGCAGTGAGCCCCGAGTTGAGTTCGGAATCGAGGGTGTTGAATCCGTCGATGATGCCCTGGAGGTGCTCTTGCACCTTCGTCAGGTTCTCGGTCAGCTTCTCGCGGTTGTTATTCCAGCCGGCTTCGAAGTCGTAGACGCGACCGCGGAGGTCGCCTCGACCGGCCGGATCGCCGATGGCCGCCTCGATGTCGTCGTTGCTGTCCGCCACTTCGGTGAATTCGGTGATGGAGACCAGCAGAGACTCATTGACGAGTTCGAGGTCCTGCATGTTGAGCCAGATCTTGTCGGCCATGCCGAGCCCGCCCTTTCGTGAGTGTCAGTGGGTTCCAAGGCCGGGGCGTGGAGAACGCCCCGGCCGCACGAGCGCTTCTGCCTAGCTGCCGGCGAGAGCTGCGTCGTGCTCCTGGGTCTTGGTCGCCATGTCGCGCAGCGCCTGCGACATCGAGGTGATGCCGTCGATGGCCTGGTTGACGCCGGTGTTGAGCTCGCGGTATCCGTCGCCGAAGGCACCAGAGGCGAGTTCGGTCTTGAAGCCCTCGCCGAGCAGGTCTTCGACCTTGCCGAGGAGGGTGACGAGCTGGCCGCGGATGTCGTCGGCGCCGCCGTCGAGGGTGAGGGCGGTCTGTTCCATTGCTTCGTAGCTGGCGTGGAAAGTCATAGTTCTATTCCTTCTCGATGTCGGTGCATTTGTGGAGTCGTGCTCGGATTGATATTTACTTTAAGCGAAGCCCGTCGGCAAAGCGATGGGCACACCTACCCATGCTCCACCAGGGGCAGCTGAACCCGCGAGACGGCGCCGTTCTGCACGTACAGACCGCGCCCCTCGGGGAACTCGTGGCGCGCGACGCGCGGGAACGGCACCTTGAAGATGCTGTCGCCGTCGTGCGTGTCGGGTTTCAGGATGATTCCCTTCCGGCCGGCCTTCATGTCGCCGACGAGGCCGAAACTGCTGCCGAGCGCCGAGACGTCGGCCTCCGTGATCAGCAGGTGGTCGCTGCGGTTGATCTTCTGGGCGAGCGCGATGAGCGGCTTCTCCAGCGGTGTGCCGGCGAACTGCACGAAGTTCTCGACGACGACGACGAGACGGCCGGTGATGTCCTCGTCGGCCACGAGTTCGGCGAGTTCGGTCGCGAGGGCGACCGCGTCGTCGACCCGCACGGCACTGCGCATCCACGGGAAGTCGTTGGCCAGATCGGAACGGCGTCCGCCGATGTGGAACAGCTTCGCGGCCGGGTCCCAGCGGGCGACGCCGCGGGCGATGGCCCGCAGCGCATTGGTCTTGCCGCTCGAGGGCGGCCCGCCCACGATGAGCGTCCCGGTCGGGTCGAAGCCCATCGGCGCGAGCGCCTGGTCGGAGATGCCCAAGGTAGGGAACTCGCCGACGGAGGTCGGCAGCGCGTCGATGGACACCTCACGCGGCAGCGCGCCCACGGGTGGTGCGTCGGAGACACCAGCGGCGCGGAGACGCTCCGCGAGCGCCTTCGTCGCGGCGGTCTGCTCCGAGACGTTGGAGGTGCCGCCGATGATCGCGACCTGCGTCTCCTCGCCGTCGACGATGGCGCGGCCGGGCGGGGACGTCTCGCTGAGCACGTCCTTGGGCGCGTCGAGGATCTGGTACGAACCCTCGTCGGGCAGACGCAGCACGATGCGGCGCTGGATGGCGGCGTTGACCGCGGTCGGAACGCTCCCGTACCGGTCGGCGGTGATCACGGCGTGGATGCCCATCGGGCGGCCCTCGCCGAGAACGCGCATGAAGGTGTTGTAGAGCGGCGCCCGGGAGAGGCTCGTCTCGTACTCTTTGCGGAAGGAGCCGAACCCGTCGAGCAGCAGCAGCACGCGCGGCTCGGCGTGGTTGCCGGTGATCTCCCGGTACTCGTCGATCGAGCCGGCGTTCACCGCCGTGTACGCCTCTGAACGGCGGTCGAGTTCTGTGCGCAGCATCACGAGCAGTCGCGACACCCGTTCGTGGTCGTCGCCGGCGACGACGGACCCCACGTGCGGAAGCGCCTCGATGCTGCGGAGCGCGCCGGTGCCGAAGTCCATGCCGTACACGTCGACTCGGCCGCCGCGCGGCGCCATGCCGGCGGCGATCGCGAGCGTGCGCAACACGGCTGTCTTGCCCGTTCCGCCGGTGCCGTACACCGCCATGTGGCCGTCTTTGTCGGGGAAGAAGTAGGCCGGGATCTGCTGCTGGCTCTCCGGCTTGTCGCTGATGCCGATCACGATGGCCGAGTCGCGCTCCTGAGGGAGGCGGAGCAGGTCGTAGCCGGTGGCGAGGTCGTCGAGCCACGGGCGGCGTGGGGCGGGGATGCCGACCGCGGCCGCGGCGCTGATGAGGTTGGTGACGATGCGCGACTGGTCGTTGGGGCCGGGGTCGGAGGTGTGCTCGTTCGACTCCTGCACAGCCGGGTCCCAGGGCGTGACCGCGCCGAAACGCAGCTCGGAGATCTTCACACCGGCGGCCTCTGGCTCGTCGGTCGTCCAGCCTCCCGCGTATCCGGACTGGAACGGGATGAGGCGACCAGGGCCGGTCTTGGCGATCGCGCGGCCGGGAATGGACGGGTCGAAGGTGCCGGCGACCGGGTCGCCGACGACATCCTTCGAGTCTGACTCGTCGGCCATGCGCAGCGCGACTCGAAGGTTGGTGTTCGCGCGCAGGTTGTCCTTGATCACGCCGGCGGGTCGCTGCGTGGCCATGATCAGGTGGATGCCGAGCGAGCGTCCGCGCTGAGCGATGTCGACGACGCCGTCGACGAACTCCGGCACCTCGCCGGCGAGGGCTGCGAACTCGTCGATGACGAGCACGAGTGCCGGCGGGCACTCCGGGTCGCCGCGCTTCTCGAGCTCGATGAGGTCTTTGACCTTCTTGCGGTTGAACAGGTGCTCGCGGTGGTGCAGCTCGGCGCGAAGGCTGGTGAGCGCCCGACGCACGAGGTGCGGGCTGAGGTCGGTGACGAGTCCGACGCAGTGCGGCAGCTTGACGCACTCGGCGAATGCCGAACCGCCCTTGTAGTCGACGAAGAGGAACGTGACCCGGTCGGAGCTGTACTCCGCGGCCATGCCGAGCACCCACGCCTGCAGGAACTCGCTCTTGCCCGAGCCGGTGGTTCCACCCACCAGCGCGTGCGGTCCCTGCGTGCGCAGGTCGAGGTGCATCGCGTCGGGCGAGGTCTGGCCGACGAGGGCGCGCAGGGTGCCGGCGCGTTTGCGGGCGACCGGCGGGCGCCCGCTGCGATCGTGGATGGAGTTGTTCTGGCTCCACCGGTCGACGGCGGCGCGGGTCTCCGTCGAGAGCTCGGCGCCGAGGAGGCTGAGCATCGAGACGCTGCGCGGCAGGTCGCTCGAGTCGGCGATCACAGCGCCGGCGTCGACGACCGGGGCGAGGCGGCGGGCGAGCATGCGCGCGTAGTCGGCAGAGACACCCTCGACCCGCACGTTCGGAACGACCATGCCCTGGCGGACGAAGTGCACGACGGATGCCTCGAGGCCGTCGGCGACGTCGACGAACGTTCGGCAGGCGGCGGGCAGGGCCTCGACCCCCGGCGCCATCCAGATGGGGAAGACGTGGGCGTCGGCTGCGTCCTCGACGATCTGCACGAGTCGCGCGCGGTCGACGGGGGCGTCGCCCGAGATGAGCAGTACCAGGGCGGCGCTGCCGTCGGAGAAGAACGACTTCGAGTCGCGCGAGCCGACCTTGGCGCCGCGGGCGGCCGCCGCCTTGTCGTCGTCCGACGCGCCGCGCTCTTCATCCGCCCGACGCAGCTCGGCGCGGCGCACGCTGATGATCTCCTCGAGCGAGTTGAGCATGGCCCGCCCGGTCGCCGCGCTGTCGGCCAGTTGGCCGCCGTCGATGGGGCTGTGCGCCGACGTGGTGTGCGGCAGCCACTTGAGCCACTCGAACTCGGGTGTCGCCGAGGGGGCGAGCAACGCTGCGAAGGTCACTTCGGCGGGGGAGTGCAGTCCGGCGTACTGCACGACGAGCGCGCGCGCCGCGTCGGCGACGAGTTCGTCGGGTCCGCAGATGCCGAGCGCCCCGGCGAGGAACGGGTTCTCGACGACGGGCACGTCGTCGATCAGCCGGACCCGCTCGCGCAGATCGTCGACCCTTCTCGCGTAGAGGGGGAGACCGCGGCTCGCGTCGTCTTCTGCGACCGTGAGGCGGCTGGGCATGCTGCCGAGCCCGAGCCGAACGTCGAGGAAGTTCCAGTGCTCGGGTCGTCGGGTCCAGAGCATCGGTCCGAGCCGGTGCGCCTCCGCGTACACCTCTGCCACCGAGGGGCTCTCCCGCAGGCGGATCGCCCGTTCGCGCGGCGCCTCGGTGAGGAACTGGTCTTCCATGTCCTCGATCTGCAGCTCGAAGCGCTCGATCTCCATCTTGGTCTTCTTGCCGATGCGGGTGCGCTGGGCCATGTAGTTGCCGACGAGCATCAGCGGGGCGAGCGCGACGAAGCCGAGGGAGATCGGGTTGCGCGTGAACGCGAACATCATGGTGCCCATCAGGATGGGCGCCATCATGGTGATCCAGGTGAACGGCGGGTCGTCCTTGTCGAGCGGCACGTCGGGGGTCGGGAGCTCCTTCGACGGGTAGCGCGCCTCGACGCGGGGCGAGCGATTGAATCGCAGCAGTCCTCCGCGCTCGAGGATGTCGTCTTCGGTGCTGGCGATGCCGCTGATGAGCGCGATGGAGACGGTGCTGTCGCCGAGCACGACCGACTGACCGCTCGCGAGGTTCACACGCGGCACGAGCCCGCCGTCGACCAGGATTCCGTTGGCCGAGTTGAGGTCGACGACCTCGATGCTCGTGGGGGAGATCTCGATGCGCGCGTGGCGTTTGGAGATGAGGGAGTCGGCGATCGCGACGGCGTTGCCCGGGTCGCGCCCGAGCATGCTCGAGCCGAGCGGCAGCCTGACCTCGCGACCGGAGTCGGGGCCGCTGACGATGCGCAGCACCGCCGCATCGTCGCGCGAGTCTGCGCCCGTCGTGCTCGCCGGGTGGAGGAGAGACTGCGTGATCGCCACGTCGAAGCCCGAGCCGATGGCGGCGTCGCCGATCGGAACCGACGCGTCGAGGGCGGTGAGCTTCAGCGCCTCGGGAGGACCGACCTGCAGTGTGACGTTGGCGTGCGCGTCGGTGATGACGCTGGTGAACGGGTCGGTCTCGAGGATCGTGCGCGCGACGTCGCCGACGGTCGCCGTCGCATCCGCGGTCACGACGATGTCGATGGCGGGGCCGCTCTCGCGTCGTAGGGCGAGTTTGAGTTTCACGCGTCTCCTCTTGCTTCACTGCTTGCCGGATAGGCGGCGAATGCCCGGTCGCCGAGACGCATGGTGCCGCCCCAGGGGATTACCGCCGATTCGCCCTCCGCTATGGGCGCGACGACTCCGGCGCTGTCGACCGCGGCCGACCCGTTGCTCGATCCGAGGTCTGTCAGGCGGATCCCGCCGTCGACGACGTCGAGTCGGGCGTGGGTCTTCGACATCGAGAACGAGCCGTCGGAGACGGCGATGACGGCGAGCCCCGGATGCGCGGGGTCGGCGGTGGGGTTGCGTCCGATGAGCGCCGCCCCGTCTACCGTGTACCGGATCGAGTCGTGGTCGACGAGCAGGGCGCGAGCGGCGGGCCCGGCCGGGGAGGCGACGGTCGCCGCTGCCGGCGTGACGGTCGCAGCGCGAGGCGAGGCCGCGGGAGCGGCGACGACTGCCGCGGGCGCGGGCTGCGCGACCGCGGGAGCCGCGACGGGAGCGGCATCCGCGGCGACACCGGCGGCGCTGCCCACGACGATCGACGATCGCGATCGGCTGCCGGGAACGAAGGCCACTCGGCCCTCGCCTCCCGTGGCGAGCGAGGGGACCTCGGTCTCGGCGGGCTGGCCGGCGCGCTCCAGCTCGCGGCGCGCGAGTCGGAGCGCCTTCGCGTCGAAGGGGTCGAGCCCGGCGCGCACGTCGAGCAGCCAGGTTCGGCCGACGGCGTCGAGCCAGCCGCGGCCGGTGTTCTTGCCCGCCCAGAGCGGCGACGCAAGCAGAACGAGTCCGCCGAGAAGGGGAACCACGGTGGCGGCGACGACGAGCACGAGGGCTCGCAGTGCGACCCGCCCGAAACCGGGCTTGCCGAGGGTGTCCACGTTCACCGAACGGAGGCCGAGCATCCGCTTGCCGATCGTGACCCCGCGAAGCCCGTGCACGACGATCTGCACGAGCATCAGAATGAGGGAGAGGGCGTAGCCGACGACGGTCAACACGATCGACAGCGTCGGAGGGGTCTCGCCGGCCAGCAGAGCGCCGATCACCACCGGGTACGAGACGATCCCGGGTATCGCCACGATCCCGACGAGGAGCGCGTCGATCAGGAAGGCAGCCGAACGCCGTCCCAGCGGCGCGGGCAGCAGTCCGAGGCCTTCGTTACTCACAGGCAGTCCCCCATTTGTCGTGCCCGAGGGGCAGCTGCCAGCTTAGCGACAGCTCGCCGCTACCTCGATGGGGAGCCCTGCCCATCGCCGCGACCGTGTAATGCTCCCGCGCCGCGCCCGAAACAACGTGGCAACATCGCGCGGTTAGAGTGGGGCCATGGGCGACCTGTTCGATGACTATGGCGCCACCACCACGCGTAGAACCGGTGCGGTGGCGTTCGACGAGATGTTCTCTGCGCCGGGGCAGGCGAGGCCGCCGTACAAGGCGCTGCACACCGCGCTCGCGCAGATGACGCAGGAAGAACTGCGGGGCCGCACCGACGCCCTGGCCAGTTCCTACCTCGCCCAGGGGGTGACATTCGACTTCGCCGGCGAGGAGCGTCCGTTCCCGCTCGACGCGGTTCCCCGGGTGATCGAGCAGGCCGAGTGGCTCGAGGTCGAGGCGGGCATCAAACAGCGCGTCAAGGCGCTCGAGGCGTTCCTCGCCGACATCTACGGCAAGCAGGAGGCCATCAAAGACGGTGTGATCCCGGCCAAGCTGGTTACGAGCTCGAGCCACTTCCACCGCGCCGCGGCGGGGATCGAGCCGGCCAACGGCGTGCGCATCCAGGTGAGCGGGATCGACCTGATCCGAGACGAGCAGGGCGGATGGCGCGTGCTCGAAGACAACGTGCGGGTGCCCTCCGGCGTCAGCTACGTCATCTCGAACCGGCGGGTCATGGCGCAGACCCTGCCCGAGCTCTTCGTGTCGATGCGGGTGCGCCCGGTGGGCGAGTACCCGCACAAGCTCCTGCACGCGTTGCGGGCGAGCGCGCCGGAGGGGGTCGACGAACCCAACGTGGTCGTGCTGACCCCCGGCGTCTACAACTCCGCCTACTTCGAGCACACCCTGCTCGCCCGCCTGATGGGCGTCGAGCTCGTCGAGGGCCGCGACCTGTTCTGCTCCGGCGGCCGCGTGTGGATGCGCACCACGGCCGGTCCCACCCGCGTCGACGTGATCTACCGCCGGGTCGACGACGAGTTCCTCGACCCGCTGCAGTTCCGCGCCGACTCGATGCTCGGCAGCCCGGGCCTGCTGCTCGCCGCCCGGCTCGGCAACGTCACGATCGCCAACGCGGTCGGCAACGGCGTCGCCGACGACAAGCTCGTCTACACCTACCTGCCCGACCTCACCCGCTACTACCTCGGAGAGGAGCCCATCCTCAAGAACGTCGACACGTGGCGTCTCGAAGACCCGGGGGCGCTCGAGGAGGTTCTCGACCGTCTCGACGAACTCGTTGTCAAACCCGTGGACGGCTCGGGTGGCAAGGGCCTCGTGGTCGGCCCCGCGGCATCCGCAG
>Ga0247803_1000196_pt1 | contig 35417 bp, 28 predicted proteins | sample UWRJL014104B1_FD_180928 | JGI IMG/M metagenome (GOLD analysis project Ga0247803, IMG submission 180928) | Plant litter microbial communities from Arlington Agricultural Research Station in Wisconsin, United States - UWRJ-L014-104B-1 | ecosystem: Environmental > Terrestrial > Plant litter >... | reverse complement strand
CTTTACGCGCACGTTCAGCAGCACGGGCAACCGCTTCGTGAATTGCTTCCACGCTCATTCCGTCAACTGGCTCAGAAGGAATGTCATATGCTTCTCCAAGTGTATAAAGTTCAGTTACATTTGAAGACCGTGCTACCGAAGTTCCCATTGCATATCCGTTGTTTTCCACAACGAAAATGACCGGCAATTTCCAGTTCATCGCCATGTTCAATGCTTCGTGAAAAGCACCCTGGCGAATTGCTCCGTCTCCAAAATAGCAGATACAAAGTTTACCGGTTTTGTTGTATTTCTCAGCAAATGCAATTCCTGCTCCAAGCGGAATTTGCGCACCTACAATACCATGACCGCCGACAAAGCCATTTTCTTTATCAAAAATGTGCATGGAACCGCCCTTTCCTTTGGTAGTTCCGGTTTTCTTTCCGTAAAGTTCAGCCATGATGGCGTTAGGACTTGTGCCCAATGCCAAAGGAATACCATGATCGCGGTAAGCAGTGATGTATTTATCGCCTTTTGTTAGTGCACTGGCCGCTCCCGAAGAGCATGCTTCCTGACCTATGTAAAGGTGACAAAAACCACGGATTTTTTGCTGACCATAAAGTTGTCCCGCCTTTTCTTCGAACCGGCGTTGTAATAGCATATTCTCGAACCAGAACATATATTGTTCCTTCGGATGCTGTAATTTTTTTGGGGCTGATGCTTTCTTTTTTTCAGTAACGGTGGCCATGTATTTGGTTCTCGTTTATAAAGACAGAACTTTGTCTTAAAGTTAGTGGTTTGAACAGAGTCTGTTTTTTGCCGTACTCACGCAAATGATTTGCGAAAATAAGCATAAACATTATAACAAAGAAGTTCATGTGGCTAGAAAAGCTCCATCTTACATACTTTAAAAATTATGAGGAGAGAGCATTTGTGTTTGGAGCGCACGTAAATTGTCTTGTCGGGGAGAATGGAAGTGGTAAAACGAACCTTTTGGACGCGATTTACTTCCTTGCGCTCACTAAAAGCGCTTTTCATAATCAGGATGCTTTGGGTATCCGCCACGCAAATGATTTTTTTGTTTTAGACGGAATATTTAAAGAATCAGAGCGAAATATTCAGATTACTTGCAGCTTTCAGCGCGGACAGCGTAAGATTTTCATGTCTGACAAGAAAAATTATGAACGGCTCAGCGATCATATCGGCCTTTTTCCTTTGGTCCTGATCGCTCCCAATGATACTGATTTGATCCGTGATGGCAGCGAAGAGCGCCGCCGTTTTTTTGATGGCGTACTCGCTCAGGCAACTCCGGATTATCTCAATGATTTTTTGCAATACAATAAAATCCTCACTCAGCGAAATGGATTATTAAAGCTTTTTGCTGAAAGAAATTATCTCGACGAGGATCTTTTGGAAACATACAATGAACCGCTCATTTCACTTGCGATCAGAATCTACACGCACCGCCGTCTTTTCATGGACCGGTTTCTGCCTTTGTTCAAAAAATATTATGAATTTTTAAGCAGCGGAAAAGAGGAAGTAGAAGTTTTGTATGAAAGCGAAGTTGCCAGCAACGATTTTGCTTCCGAATTTCGCAAACACCGTTCGCGCGACCTGCATGCGCAACGAACTGGCAAGGGTGTGCACAAAGATGAATATGTATTTGAAATTGATGGGATCACACTCAAAAAATTCGGATCACAGGGTCAGCAAAAATCCTTTGTTATCGCACTTAAACTGGCTCAATTTGAATTGTTAAAAATCGAAAAGGAGAAAACTCCGATTTTGTTGCTGGATGATATTTTTGACAAACTGGATGACCGCAGGATTCATAAGTTAATTGAACTGATCGATACAGGTTTCCTGGGACAGGTCTTTATCACAGATGCGCGACCGGAAAGGTCAGAACGCATTTTGGAACATGTGCAAGCGGATGTGCGGTTTTTTGAAATCGGCAGGTGATTTTGTTTAACGCAGAGTTTACGAAGTAAGCGAAGTGTTACACAGTGTTAAAATCCTCTCGGAACTCTGCGCTTACTCATTCTAACTCTGCGTTAAAAAATTATCAGACATACTTCGGATTCAGTTCCTTAGCTTCTGCGACAAATTCCTTTACTTTTTGTTCATCTTCCTTCTTACAGATCATCAGCACACCGTCATATTCCGCCACGATAAATCCATCCAGACCATTAATTACCACCAGTTTGTCGGACGGCATTTTGATAATGGAATTGGTTGTATCATGAAGAATCAGGTTGCCTTCAACCACATTCAGGTTTTCATCCTTTTCTGATACTTCATAAAGCGACTTCCATGTACCAAGATCAGACCATCCAAAATTACTTAGAACAACATGTACGTTATCCGCTTTTTCCATGATGCCATTATCAATGGAAATACTTCCGCAATGCTGATAAGCCATATGAATAAATGATTCTTCGGTTTCTTCATAATAGTGTCCGATTCCTCCCTCGAAAATCTCAGCAATATAAGGCTGATGAGCAACCAAAGCATTTTTGAACGCTTTTACGTTCCAAACAAATATTCCGGCATTCCATAAAAAATCACCGCTGTCCAGAAATTTCAAGGCAAGTTCCAACGGAGGTTTTTCGGTAAAGGACTTTACTTTTTTTATAGTAAGCTTGTCCGGAATGTATTGAATATAACCATAACCGGTGTCTGGCCGGCTTGGCTGAATTCCCAGGGTGACTAATATATCTTCGTTTCGGGTAGCGCCCAAAGCAATGCGAATGGTATCCTTAAAAACGTCCTCTTTAAGAATTATATGATCTGCGGGAGCTACTACAACATTAGCATCAGGATCACGGGAAGCAATTTTATAACATGCATAAGCAATGCATGGAGCCGTATTACGACGATGCGGTTCAAGCAGGATCTGCTCATCCGTAAGCAAAGGTAATTGCTCCATAATCAGAGTTTTGTATTCCTGGCTGGTAACAATATATATGTTTTCAATCGGGCAAACGCCCTCAAAACGATCAACCGTTTGTTGTAGAAGTGTTCTGCCTGTTCCCAGAACATCATGAAATTGTTTTGGAAAATCAGTCCGGCTAAAAGGCCAGAACCTCGTACCAACCCCACCAGCCATGATAATTACGTATGTTTCCTTCATTGTGAAATTCAAAAAATTCGTGTGCATCAGTTTAACTTCCGCAAAGCTACTAATAAAGAGCAGATGTGCCCGGTTGCGCTTCTTTTTCTGTAATACCTTACCTCAATTCAATTTAAACCAAAACATTCAATTAAAACTGAAATCCTGACACAAATCCAATTGCACTTTTAAAATATGTCAACAGGAAAAATGTTATTTTTTTAATAATTTAAAGAAAAAATAGAACAATAATGTATTTTGTAGTATTAATTATTTAAACTTGCTTCATCCAACACATCAACTTATTATAACCATATGGAATCAATTTTTACCAGGAGAATATTATTCTCTGCGCTGGCACTGATGCTTTTGAGCACGGTGGTTCTGGCCCAGACAAAAATTGGAGGGAAAGTCACAGAGGCTTCCACCAACGAACCTCTCATTGGCGTCAGCGTACAGGTTAAAGGCAAAGTAATTGGAACAATAACAGATGCACAAGGCAATTTCAGCTTTACGACAACTTCGGAACCTCCATTTACCATCGTTGTTACCTCGGTCGGTTTTGAAAATCAGGAAATTGACGTAACCGGAGCACAAACCAATTTTGACATAAAACTGAAAGAACAGGCTGTGTTAGGCCGCGAGATCATTGTATCTGCTTCACGTGTGGAGGAAAGCGTGATGCGGTCTCCGGTTTCCATCGAAAAACTTGATATCAGAACGATACGAGAAACACCTCAGGCTTCCTTTTATGATGCCCTTCAAAATTTGAAAGGCGTCGAAATGAGCACACAATCACTTACTTTCAGGTCGGTCAGCACGCGCGGTTTTGGTTCAAACGGGAATACAAGGGTGGTCCAGCTGATCGATGGAATGGACAACCAGGCACCCGGACTTAATTTTCCGGTGGGAAACGTAGTCGGAATGTCAGAACTCGATGTTGAAAGTGTTGAACTTTTACCCGGAGCGTCTTCGGCACTATACGGCCCGAATGCTATCAATGGTATTATTTTGATGAACAGCAAATCCCCGTTTTTATATCAGGGCCTAAGCGCCGCGGTTAAAACAGGGATTATGAGCGCCGATAACCGGACTAAAACAAATACGCCGTTTTATGATGTCGCAGTTCGCTATGCCAAGGTTTTCAATGACAAATTCGCCTTCAAAGTAAATGCATCTTACCTCACTGCAAAGGACTGGCAGGCAACCGACTACCGGGATCAGAGCCTTAGAAACGGAACCAATCTTGACAACAATAATAACAATGTTCTGAAAAACCCTATTTACGACGGCGTAAACCGGGTTGGCGATGCCGATGTGGGAGCTGATTTCGGAGCGGGTGTATATGCACAATTGTATGGAAACGGAATGCCGGGAACCGGCGCAGGTGGAACTTCCCCGGTTGTGGGAACCATTTTCTCAACGGGCATACCTCAGGCAGGCGGGCTCACACTGCCGCAATTACTGGGTGGAACTACTCAGGCACAGCAAATTGCGATTTCACAAAATATATTTAACCAGATCATCCCCAAATCTTACTACATCGGAGCTCCTGGCTATCAGGAAAATCAACTGACCAACTATCCCGCAAAAAGCTTGAAACTAAACGCATCTCTGCATTACCGGATCAATGATAATGTGGAAGCGATTGTTCAGGCAAACTGGGGCAAAGGGTCGGCCGTATATACGGCGGCAGACAGATACAGTATTGAAAATTTTACTATTGGCCAATACAAATTAGAGGTAAGAGGTAGTAATTTCTTTGTGAGAGCATACACAACCAGAGAAAATTCCGGTGATGCTTACGCACTTGGTGTTCTGGGCAGTTTAATGGGGAAAAATTATCTGACATCCGTTCAAGGCACTTTACCAACTGCTTTGCCAGGATTTATTCAAACTGCATTTACGAATTATGCCGGCGCTTTGTTAACAAGTTATCAGACGGGACTACAAAGCGGCCTATCTCAGTCTGCCGCCATGCAGGCAGCTTATGCAGCTGCAAATGCATACGCTACTGCCAATAATGCAACCTGGTTTGGGAATGCGGTTGCACCGGGAATCTCCGCCGCCAACAGCGCATTCCTTCCTGGCGGAACACAATTCCAGTCGTCCGTTGATGCGTTAAAAAATGTTCCGATTCCCAACGGAGCTAAATTTCTGGATAAGTCGAACATGTATCATGCAGAATTCATGTATAATTTCAGCAAAATACTTGATCCTAAGATCCTTGAACTGGTCATTGGATCCAGTGTGAGAAGTTACGACCTGAATTCAGAGGGAACATTGTTTGAGACTCAGGATGGAACGCCGGAAGGCAAAGAGTTCAATATCAGGGAATATGGAGGCTATGTTCAGGCTTCCAAAAATTTCAAAGACGTGTTTAAACTGACAGCATCGGTTCGGTATGATAAAAACGAAAACTTTAAAGCGCAGATAAGTCCCCGTATTTCAGGAGTTTTAACGGTGGCAAAAGATCATAACTTCCGGGCGTCATTTCAGCGCGGTTTCAGAATTCCCACACCGCAGAACCAATATATAAATCTGCTTACGCCAACGGTACGACTGGTTGGCGGACTTCCGTTATTTCGGGATAAATATGATATGATAAATAATCCGGTTTATGCGCAGCCGGATGTAACGGCAGCCAATATTCAAAGCGGAACGATAAAACCCTATGAATTTCGTGAATGGCAGCCTGAGCGTGTAGAAACTTACGAAGTGGGTTACAAAGGCGCAATCGCCAACAAACTTTATATCGATGCCTTTTATTACTACAACCGTTTCCTCACTTTCGACGGGGTTGCGATTGTTTTACAGAAAAAAAATGCATCCGGCCCGTTAACAGACCTGGCAAATCCGGCATTACGTAACGTTTATAGTTTCCCTGTCAATGCAACTCAAATTGTTAAAAATTCAGGATGGGGAATCGGGCTTGATTATGTACTTGGAAAGGGTTACACCTTCAATGGAAATTTAACACAAAACATGTTAAACAATGGTGCAGAACTCAGAAGAAATGATCCAACGTTTCTCTCATTCTTCAACTCCCCGAAATACCGCTTCAACCTTGGATTTTCAAACAGGGATATCAATCGAACCGGTTATGGATTTGGAATTACTTTCAGGCACCAAACCAGCATGGTCTGGTATGCAACGGTGGCAAGTGTAGCGGCTAATCTTGCTGATGCAACTAAAATTCCTGCCTACTCAACGCTTGATGCTCAAATCAGCAAAAAGATTTCACCTCTTAAATCGATCATAAAAATAGGTGGAACAAACCTGACTGGCAAACTTTATACAACAGGCTGGGCAAATCCGGCTGTCGGCGCGATGTATTATGTTTCGGTAACGTTTGATCAGTTGTTGAATTGAGGAAAAAAGAAGTTAAGGTAGTTAAGTAGTTAGTAGTTATTGGTAGTTACCGTTAAATTAAAAGAACCGGTTGAAGTGGATTCAGCCGGTTATTTTAATTTAAATCCTCAACAATTGCATTTGAATATTTTTACTATGGATAAAGCAGGTTTTCGCAAGGGTTTGAAAGCCGAAAACTGACGGCCGAAAGCCTTCGATCTATTTTGCCCCGAAAGCCAGGTCACCAGCATCCCCAAGGCCCGGCACGATATAAAACTGTTCGTTCAATTTTTGATCCAAGGCGCCAAGCCAGAGCCTGCATTGCGGAATGCGTTGCTGTAAAAAGTTAACGCCTTCCGGACTGGCGATTACAGCGGCGATATGTGTTTGGGCAGGAATTCCAAATCTCAATAGCGCATGGTAAACTTTTTCCAGTGAGCGCCCCGTGGCAAGCATTGGATCTATTAATATCAAAGTTTTTCCTGTCAGGTCCGGACTGGTTATGTAATCCATTTCAACCTCAAAATCTTCTTCGTCTGCGATGTTATGTCCACGGTAAGCTCCGACAAAAGCATTGTCCGCTTCATCAAAAATATTAAGAAAACCCTGATGCATTGGAAGTCCGGCGCGCATAATTGTTGCCAGAACCACGGGTTGCAGTAAGGATCTCGAAGCCGCCTCTCCCAATGGAGTTTCTACTTTGCCCGACCGAAAAGCAAGAGACTTGGAAATTTCGTAGGCTAATAATTCTCCAACTCTTTCCAGATTTCGCCTGAATTTCATTCTGTCTTTCTGGATATTTACATCACGTAACTCCGCCAGATAATGATCGGCAATGGAAGGTTTTTGGGAAAGTAAAAACATAACTTTGATAGTTTTTTAGACTGCTTGATGCAAGATAATACAAATTCATTGACGTAATTTGAATCTGTTATTCGAAAAATTATCCCAAAATGAGAAAATTGCAGGGATAACAGAAATTTACCCACTATGAATCAACGCTTTACGGATTTTTTAAAATTCCTGTTTATTCTCCTGATATCCGTATCGTTTGTCCAGGCGCAGAGCTCCTTCATTCCCCTTAACGACGATTACTATCATCTGATTGACCGGCTGGAAATAAAGCGCGGCAAGTTTACCGAAGGCTTTCATTCCACAGTAAAACCATTCGAAAGAAAAGCCGTAGTGGCCCTTACCGATTCCATTCTGAAAGAAGGCGAGATATCGTTAACGGACCGGGATTGGGAAACGATAGATTACATACGTGAAGATAGTTGGGAATGGACCAAAGGATTCGCCGCAACCGACTCGGTACGATACAACGAACTTGCCAGATTAGGATGGTTTAAATCTCCCCTGCCGGGCAAGAAAAGAAAATTCTGGCAGCATGCTCCCGATTTGTACAGTGTGAATAACAACGATTTCGATCTGCATTTCAACTTTGTTACCACCAATTTTTTAGGGAAAGACGAAAATACCAATTCTTCACTTTGGCTCACGGCACGTGGTGTGGAGATAAGGGGAATGATCAATAAAAAACTTGGGTTTTATACATTTGTTTCTGATAGTCAGGGGTTGTTCCCAAAATACGTCCGCGACTTTGCACAACCAAATAGTTTTCCCGGAGAAGGTTTAGCCAAAAGCCCCAAATTAAATACCGATTTTTTAAGTGCACGTGGCTACATCACTTTCAGGCCGTTGAAAAGTATCAATGTCAAGTTTGGCCATGATCAAAATGTATTTGGCAGTGGCTATCGCTCGCTGATCTTATCAGACAACAGCAGTCCATATCTTTTTTTACGTTTGGATACGCAGCTTGGCATATTTAAGTATACCAATTTGTGGACCAGCATGTTGACCGATAAAATCAATGACGGGTTGAGGGGCAAAAAATTTGCTGCGATTCACCATCTTAGTGTCAACCTTGGCAAACGTTTCAATTTTGGAATTTTTGAAGCAGAGGTGTTTAACCGCGATTCTGTGGGCGGTGGTTATGATTTAAATTATCTTAATCCGATCATATTTTACCGTTATATTGAATCTTACATAGGAAGTCAGGACAATGCATTACTCGGAGTTGATTTTCGTTGGCTTGTCGGCAAAAAGGGCTCAATCTACGGACAATTTGTTCTGGATGAGTTTCTTACCAAATATCTTTTCAACGGAAGCAAATCCTGGACTAATAAATACAGCCTTCAACTGGGTGGGAAATATGTAGATGCCTTTGGAATACCCAATCTGGATTTACAGACAGAATTTAATCTGGTTCGTCCTTATACCTACTCCCATAAAGATGGCGGTCGCAATTATGCGCATTACGGACAGGCTCTGGCACATCCACTGGGCGCTAATTTTCGAGAATATCTGGGTATAGTCAGATACAAAGCCACATCAAGACTGTCCATTTATGGTACATTCATGCTTGCCAATCAGGGGAAAGACACCGAATCGCATAATTACGGAAGTGACATTCTGAAAAGTTACGATACCAGAATTGGTGCAATCGACAGGAACTACAAGCATCGGACAGGTGATGGAATTCCGGCCAATACCAGGTTTACCGATTTAAGGCTCTCCTATTCGCTTGCGCATAACCTGTTTCTTGATGGACGGCTTTTACTACGTAATGTCAAATCTCCAAGCCCTGATTTCGCCAGAAAAACCAATGTGTTTTCTATTGCGGTGCGTTACAATATGGCTTATCGTCAACAAACTTTTTAAGATTCATTCTTACTTTTCCCAACCACAATATTCAAAACATGGAAACTGACCCGCACCAACTTCGTGATTTAATTCGCCTTGCACTGCTTGAAGACATAGGCGACGGTGATCATTCCTCGTTGTCGTGTGTACCAGCCGATGCTACAAAAAGGGCGAAATTGTTGGTGAAACAGAATGGTATTTTAGCGGGTGTTGAAGTTGCTTTGATCATTTTTAAAGAAACCGCAGAACTGTATAATGACCCCAAACTTGAAATCAATGTGTTACTTCATGATGGAATGGCAGTCAAAACAGGCGATATTGTATTAACGGTAGAAGGAAGTGCGAGGCTGATTTTAAAAGCAGAAAGACTGGTGCTGAACACCATGCAGCGCATGAGCGGCATTGCCACTTACGCCAATGAAATGGCATCATTAATTTCAGATTTACCGGTAAAACTTTTGGACACGCGTAAAACCACTCCAAACTTCCGTGTGTTTGAAAAAATGGCTGTTAAAATCGGGGGAGGCACTAATCACAGAATGGGCCTTTACGACATGATTATGCTGAAAGACAACCATGTTGACTATGCGGGAGGAATTGAACTGGCCATTACAAGAGCACAAAATTATCTTAAGGAAACAGGTAAAAAATTAAAAATAGAAATTGAGACACGCAGCCTGGCAGAAGTGGAAGAAGTATTGCGCGTAGGACAGGTTGACATCATTATGCTTGATAATTTTTCTCTCGAGAATTTAAGGGAAGCTGTCAGGAGAATTGGAGGACGTTTTGAAACAGAAGCTTCGGGAAATATTACTGAAAAAACTTTGCGTGCAGTGGCCGAGACCGGTGTCGATGGAATTTCCAGCGGTGCTTTGACGCACCAGGCGCGAAGTCTGGATTTAAGTTTAAAAGCCTTTTAATCTCTAACCAAATATCAGGTTGTATGCTGAAACTCTTCAAACCGGCATACGCTTCAAATATTTGGCTTTGCGTAAAAATTGCAGTTCAATTCCTTCTGCTTATTTTCTCTTCAAAAACGACGATTGCCCAGGCACCTCCAAAGCAGGAAATTGACATCAACCAGTTTACTCAGAATCTGTTTCCCGCACCTTCGGAAGATGCTGACTATGAAAATCTGTATGAATCACTATTTCAGTTGTATGTCAACCCGCTGGATCTGAATTCGGTTACCAGTGATGAACTTGCTGCAACATTTATTTTATCCGATATTCAAATCAAATCTTTTTTCGCTCATCGTGAGAAATTAGGTCCTTTCATCTCTCTTTACGAATTACAAGCCATTCCCCATTTTGATTTAGCCACCATCTACAAACTAATTCCGTTTGTCACCGTTGAACCCGGATTGCCCTCAGCTCGCGAAACGCTAAAAAATCCTACACAGCACTTTTTAATGTTACGTTCCGGAAAATTATTGGAACAACAAAAGGGATTTTCTGAGATTGACACTTCATCGCGCTCCACAACGCGTTATCAGGGAAAAGCCCTGTACGGATATTTGCGTTATCGCTATGCACGAACCGGTTCTTACAGCTTTGGTGTAAGTCTGGAAAAAGATTCAGGTGAAAAATGGTGGGAATGGAAACCAAAACGCCAGATATTCGGAGCCGATTTCTCTTCTTTTCATGCACAAATCATGAACAGGGGAAAATTAAAAAACCTGATTATCGGCGATTTTCAAATGCAGGCCGGACAAGGATTGATCATGGCCGCCGGTTTTTCTCTTGGCAAAGGATCTGAGGTAATCCGTACGACCTATCGCAGCACATTGGGTTTACGACCATACACTTCTGTTTTAGAAGCCAATTTTTTCAGAGGAATTGCAGCAACTTATGCATTCAACAAACACATTGACATTACGACATTCATTTCACGAACAAGGCGCGACGCAAGTCTGGACAACATTTCCGACGACCCTGATGGACAGATAATCTCGTCCTTACTTATTTCGGGTTATCATCGTACGGTTACTGAACGGGGAAAACATGGCATCATTCCTGAACAAAATATCGGCTTCCACGCACTTTACAAAATGCCCTCACAACGCGGGCAACTCGGTTTGACCCTACTGAACACTTCATTTAGCTCTCACTTAAAGAAAAAAGACGAGGCATACAATCGCTTTGAATTTGAGGGAAAACAAAATCTTACGGTCGGTTTGCACGGAGATTATCGCTGGCAAAACTTTCATCTTTTTGGAGAAGGCGCGCGTTCGCAAAGTGGAGGAATTGGAGCACTCGGTGGCTTTATAGCAGGACTTGGCAAAACGCTTGATTTCACTTTGTTGCTCCGCCATTACGACCGCGACTTTCATACATTTTACGGAAATTCCATTAGCGAAGCAACGAGGCCAATTAATGAAACAGGAAGTTATTGGGGGCTGCGCTATTCCAAAAACCGTCGCTGGCAGTTTAGTGCATTTTACGACAGTTTTCGTTTTCCCTGGTTAAAATATCAAATCAATGCGCCGTCAGACGGGCATGATTTCTATCTGCATGTTTTATGGAAGCCCAATAAACGGTTTAACGCTTATGCTCTTTTTCATGAAAAACATAAACAACACAATCTCCCGGATGCAAATTTGGCCATATCGCCGGTCGTAACCACTGTCAGACGCACTGCCATGATCAATGTGGAATACGAAGTTCCGCTCCGTTTCTCCATCCGCACCAGATTGCAAGGTGGTGATTTTTATTATGAGGGAAATTCCAGATCGTCAGGATTAACAATTCTGCAGGACGTTACCTGGCACTTTTCCAAGCTTGAACTAAGCGCCAGAATTGCATTTTTTGCCACCGATAATTACGATAGCCGACAATATGTTTATGAAAAAGATATGCTGTATGCCTTCTCACTACCAGCCTATTACGATTGGGGAACGCGCCATTACCTGATGGCAAGATACAATTTGGCGAAACAAATAAAGCTTTGGTTGCGTTGGTCACAAACGCGCTACACCAATTTGGAAGCGATCAGTTCTGGCCTCAACGAGATTAAAGGAAAAACACGGAGCGAATTGAAAGCGCAGCTGATGTACCAGTTTTGAATGATTACTTTTGCGATAAAATTACAATTCAATGTCCATTACCAAAGAAGAAGCATTAAAGAAATATTTTGGATACGATTCATTTCGTCCCCAGCAGGCAGAAATCATTGATATGGTGATGGACAAACAGGATTGTCTCGTTTTGATGCCGACCGGAGGAGGAAAATCTGTTTGTTTTCAAATTCCTGCCATTCTTAAAGATGGACTTACCGTTGTGATTTCGCCATTGATCGCCTTGATGAAAGACCAGGTTGAAGCGTTGACAGGCAACGGTGTCAGTGCAGCATTTCTCAATTCCAGCTTGTCCTCCGCGGAACAGGATCAGGTGATGTGGCGAGCCAAGGTTGGCGAATTAAAGTTGCTTTACATCGCTCCGGAAAGACTTTTTGCAGGAAATACTTTTGACTTTTTACGCGAATGGAATGTCAGTTTATTTGCCATTGACGAAGCGCATTGTATTTCGTCCTGGGGTCACGATTTCCGCCCTGAATACCGGCAATTGAGTAATCTAAAAGTCCGTTTTCCCAATGTTCCGGTTATCGCCCTGACAGCTACCGCCGACAGGGTGACGAGAAGAGATATTCTAAAACAGATTGGTATTGAAAGTGCTGAGACATTTGTTGCGAGTTTTGATCGTCCAAATCTTAGTCTGAATGTACTTCCGGGTAGAAAGCGTTTACAACAGATTCAGACCTTTTTAAGCAAACACAATAATCAGTCCGGTATCATATACTGTCTTAGCCGCAAGGGAACGGAAACCGTTGCAGCCAGTTTGCAAAACGCAGGGTACAGGGCTGAATTTTATCATGCCGGACTTCCTTCGGACAAGCGTTCGAAGGTTCAGGAGCAGTTTTTAAAGGATGATATTCAGGTAATTGTAGCTACAATTGCTTTTGGAATGGGCATCGACAAATCCAATGTCCGCTGGGTTATTCATTACAATTTACCTTCCAATGTAGAAAGTTTTTATCAGGAAATCGGTCGGGCTGGAAGGGACGGATCGTCAGCAGATACAGTGTTGTTTTACAGCTACATGGATATCATTACGCGCCAGGATATGATCAATAATTCGGATCAGTCGGAAGAACAGAAAGAATTGCTTCATGCCAAACTTAACCGCATGAAACAATATGCGGAAGCGGATATTTGCCGGCGCAGGATTTTGTTAAGTTATTTCAATGAAGCAGTAGATCACGACTGTGGAAACTGCGACGTCTGTCAAAATCCAAGGACAAGATTTGACGCTACGATCATCGCGCAAAAGGCACTTTCAGGCATTGCAAGAACAGAACAAAAAGTGGCAATGGGGATGCTGATTGATATTTTAAGAGGCAGTCGCAACCGGAATATTTTACAATATGGCTACGACAGGCTTCCAACTTTCGGAGTTGGCCATGATTTGCGTGGAGAAGAATGGGCCGAATATATTAGTCAGCTGCTAAATTCCGGAGTGATGGATATTGCCTATGACGAAGCGCATGCTTTTAAACTTAACCCGGTAAGCCGACAGGTTTTGACTGGTCAAAGAAAAGTTGAACTCGTTAAATTCATCCCGATTTCGGAAAGAAAAGCCAAGGAAGAAGCGGAAACACCAAAAGACAAACCAAAGCAGGAAATTATCAGGGATGCACTTTTTGAACGTTTGCGGATATTAAGGAAACAAATGGCTGATGCCCTTGGCGTACCGCCATACGTGGTTTTCAGTGACGCAACTTTGTCAGAAATGGCCCAGAAAAAACCGGTTTCCGAAGCACAAATGAAGGCGGTTTCAGGAATTGGTGCTGAGAAATTCCGTCGATATGGTGAAACGTTCATCAATGAAATACTTGCTTTTGACAAACAAAACCCTCAAAGCAAAACAAAGCTTGCAAAAGGAATTACTTACATTGAAACCTTTGAGTTATACAAAGCAGGTTATTCGGTAAAAGTGATTGGAGAAAAAAGGAGCCTTAACCCTGTAACCATTCTTTCGCATTTGGTGAAGCTCAAAGAAGACGGGCATCCTATTGACTTAAAAGCATTGATTGATGACAAAGCTTATCATGCGATTATAAAAGCCGCCCAGGAAATGAGCATCCGCAAAGAAGATCCTTTAAAGCCACTTTTTGAATTGCTGAATGAGCAATATGACTACGGACAAATAAAGCTGGCCCTGGCGGTTTGGGCAGAGGAGAATGCATGAGTTCAAACTCCTTTTATAAAGAAACAGGCTGATCCGGAAAATCCGAACCAGCCTGTTTCTTTATAAAATTATTTTAAATTACTCCACTTCGGCATAAGCCTCAACAGGAATACAAGAGCAGATCAAATTACGATCTCCGTAGGCGCTGTCAACCCGGCTCACGCTCGGCCAGAATTTATTGAATCTCAAATGTGGCAATGGGAAAACTGCTTTTTCACGGCTATATGAACGATTCCAACCATCGCTCATTACCACGCGTGACGTATGAGGTGCGTTTTTCAACACGTTATCAACACGGTCAGAAATGCCTTCTTCCACTTCACGAATTTCATTTCTGATTGCAATCATGGTATCGCAGAATCTGTCCAGCTCCGCTTTGGATTCTGATTCAGTTGGTTCGATCATCAATGTTCCTGCAACCGGGAATGACAAGGTTGGTGCGTGGAAACCGTAATCCATCAAACGCTTTGCAATATCTTCTGCTTCAACCCCAAATGCTTTAAATGGTCGACAATCCAGAATCATCTCATGCGCACACCGTCCGTTAGTACCTGTGTAAAGAACTTCGTAATGACCATTCAAACGCTCTTTGATATAATTGGCATTCAGAATAGCAAATTTGGTTGCATTCGTCAGCCCGTCTCCACCCATCATGGCGATGTATGCATAAGAAATGGTCAGAATACTTGCACTTCCGTAAGGCGCGGCAGAAACCGCTCCTGCTTCTCCGTTTTGAAGATATTCAGGTAGTTTGCTGAAATTGACGTGGCCCGGCAAAAACGGCATCAAATGTTCAGCCACACCAATCGGACCAACACCAGGACCGCCCCCACCGTGAGGGATACAGAATGTTTTATGCAAATTCAAATGGCAAACATCTGCTCCGATTGTGGCAGGGCTTGTCAGACCAACCTGCGCATTCATATTCGCACCGTCCATATAAACCTGGCCGCCATGCGAATGGATCATTTCACAAATTTCAATGATACTTTCTTCATAAACACCGTGCGTTGAAGGATAAGTTACCATCAGACAAGACAATTCATTGCTATATTGGGCAGCTCTTGCTTTCAGATCTTCAACGTCAATATTTCCTCTTTCATCACATTTTGTAACGACCACTTTCATCCCGGCCATAACCGCCGATGCAGGATTGGTACCATGTGCAGACGAAGGAATTAAAACCACATTTCTATGATGATCACCACGGCTTTCATGATAAGCCCGGATTGCCATTAAACCGGCATATTCACCCTGAGCACCAGAATTGGGTTGGAACGACATCGCCGCAAAACCAGTGATTTCGCACAACCAGATATTCAGCTCACTCACCAGTTGCGCATAACCGCCAACCTGATTGGTTGGAGCAAATGGATGAATTCCTCCAAATTCCGGCCATGTCAACGGGATCATTTCTGCCGTTGCATTCAGTTTCATGGTACAGCTTCCAAGGGAAATCATGGAATGAACCAGCGAAAGATCTTTATTCTCAAGAGATTTGAGATAACGAAGCATTTCGTGTTCTGTATGATGGGTATTGAAAACCGGGTGTGTCAGGTATGAAGAAGTACGGGCAAGATTTTCGGGAATGGTTAATTCCATTTCCTCGTCAATCACCATTTCTCCCTGAAAACCTGACACCTCTGCAAATACATTCAGAATGGAAATAACATCATCAAAGGTCTTAGCCTCGTCAAATGAAACTCCGATGGTTTCGTCTTTATTATATCTTAAATTAATACCCCATTTTTCAGCCTGTTCTTTTATTTTTCTGGTCAATGACGTCTGAATCGTAACCGTATCAAAGTATTGCTCCGTAAGAACCTGATAGTTGAATTTTTTAATTGTTTCAACAAACAAATGCGTCAGTCCGTGAACTCTTGATGCAATATTTTTGATTCCCTCCGGTCCATGATAAACCGAATAAGAACCGGCAATAACCGCTAACAAAACCTGTGCGGTACAAATATTTGAAGTCGCTTTCTCACGGCGAATATGCTGTTCCCTCGTTTGCAGAGCCATGCGCAATGCACTGTTTCCTTCCGCGTCCACCGAAATTCCGATGATACGGCCTGGAATGTGACGTTTGAATGAATCCTTTGTTGCAAAATATGCAGCATGTGGGCCTCCGTAACCCATTGGCACACCAAAACGCTGTGATGATCCAACCACTACATCCGCGCCCATTTCTCCTGGTGACTTCAACAATGCCAGAGCAAGTAAGTCCGCGGCAACTGCAACCGACAAATTCACTTCATGCGCTGATGCGATAAAATCGGTGTAATCAATTACATCTCCGTTTGTGGCCGGATATTGTACCAGGACCGCGTACAGATTTTCATCCGTCAGGTCAACCACTGCATGATTTCCAACAACTACATTGATACCAATCGGTTTTGCCCTGGTATAAATCAAATCGATGGTTTGAGGATGACATAGTTCTGAAACGAAGAACGTGTCTGCTTTTTTCTTGGCAGCAGGACGAAGGCTGTGCAGCATTGTCATGGCCTCAGCAGCGGCGGTCGCTTCATCCAATAAAGACGCGTTGGCAATCTCCATGCCTGTCAAATCTGTAATGACTGTTTGAAAGTTCAAAAGCATTTCCAGCCTTCCCTGCGCGATTTCAGCCTGATAAGGTGTATACGCCGTATACCAGGCCGGGTTTTCAAGTATATTTCTAAGAATTACATTGGGTGTAATTGTATTATAATAACCTGCTCCGATGTATGATTTTAAGACAGCATTTTTTTTGGCGATCTTTTTGATGCCCTGTAAAAATTCCTGTTCAGATTTCGCTCTTGGCAGGTTCAATGGCCTGGCTAAACGAATGGCTGCCGGTATGGTCTGATCTATAAGTTCGTCCAGTGACGCTGCTCCAACGGTATTCAACATTTCCTGTAACTCCTGCTCATCCTTACCATGATGACGGTTCTCGAATTTGTCCTGGCTGCGAAGATTAATTTTCATTTAACTTGGGTTAACGATGCCGTTAATAAAGTGGTTATAAAGTACAAAAGTAAGCAAATCCAATCAAATCTTTTACAGAATGATGGGCTTGCTTACTCTTGAATATGTACAAAATTCAATTAATTTTTATTGTTAATGTTTCGGACAGCCGCAGTCCGTTTTTCTCTTGAATATTCCAAGGAATTTTTTGGATTTAGGCTTCTGATATCCCTTAAACTTTTTCTTCTTTCCGAAAAGTTCAGATTTTACGGCAATCGGCTTCGCGTTTGCCGGTTCAATACTTACAATTCCCGCGGAAAGGAAGACCAATAAAAGCAGAGAAACTATTTTTTTCATAACAATATATTTTTCAACAACTTAAACAAGTAACGTAGCTTTTGGCTTTCCAGTATTACAAAAACCCGATTTGATCAAAGATAACATTTTAAGCCTTTACAAGCTCCATAATTGTTATCTCAGGCAGGATCCCGATCCTGCCGGGATAGCCAAGATAGCCGAAACCTCTGTTCACATACAAGTACTGGTCGTTTTCTTCGTACAATCCAGCCCATTCCTTGTATCGGTATTGAACCGGGCTCCATTTTAATTTTCCTATTTCGACTCCAAACTGCATTCCGTGCGTGTGGCCTGCAAACGCAATATCGATGTCTTTATATCCCGGCAAAACCTGTGCGCGCCAATGACTTGGATCATGAGATAGTAATATTTTTACCGGATAATTGTCAGTGCCCTGATATGCTTTTTCAAGATTGCCATATTTAGCAAAATTACCCGATCCCCAGTTCTGAATTCCAATCAAACCAATTTCCTCTCCATCTACACGTATTGCTTTATTTTCATCCAGCATCAGATTCCAGCCCAGCAGTTGATGTGCTTTTTTCAGGTCAGCCAGGTTACTTGCTTTTGCACCCGGACTCGCCCATTGGTAATAATCGCCGTAATCATGATTACCCAAAGTGGAATGAACACCCAATGGTGCTTTTACCTTATCAAAAATATTAATGTAATCTTGTACTTCCATTGCCCGGTCATTTACAAGATCTCCTGTAAAGAAGGCAATATCCGGTTTTTCTTTCATCAACATTTCAACACCTCCTTTTACAGCCGTTTTGTTAAAAAAACTTCCTGAATGGATGTCTGACAGCTGTGCAATTTTTATCCCGTCAAAAGCTTTGGGAAGATTTTTCAACGGAACCCTGATTCGCCTGATCCTGTAATCGTGTGCTCCGGATAATATCCCAAAAGCGAATGTTCCCATTAAACCTGCACCTGCAATAACAGCGGTGGAAGCAAGAAACTCGGAACGTGGAATAACCGGCTCGCCGGTTACCGGAGCCGGAGTAGCTGCTGCCGGAAAAATAAAACTGACAATCCATTGAAAAAACCGGCGGATATCATCCAGCAATAAAATGAAGACTGTCAACAGTTTGGACAAATATGGAATGGCTATAAATGCGAAAACGAATGTGCGGGTAGTGCGGCCGAAATAATCAGGCGGAAGCAATTGCATGGCCACATAGGCGATCAGCGTCAGTATTGTGAAACTCCAATATGCACCACCGATCCAGCGTTGTGTGGCAGGAGCGAAATGTCGCGTCGCCAGGCGTAACCCTTGCCAAACATACCAGTCTATCGCTACAAGAATGAATGTTAATAATATAAAGAAAAATGTACGGTTCATTGATAAAAAATTGTATATATCATGGGTAAACAGTTCTGTTCCTTTTCTCGTTCGATGTGTAAAAGGATTATTAAAAGAACTTGCATCAATGACCTTATTTTACTTTCCAACGGTTTAATTATAACGTAAACGGTCAAAGTTTATAAATTTGCAAAACCATCAATGGCCTTTGAAATAATTAAAAATGGCAGATTTCGATTTTAAGCGTTTTCACATCCGTTCAATGAACGCGGGTTCCGACGAAGAACGCGGATTGATTAATCAGGAACTTAAAGATTTGTATAACGGCCTTTCTGAGGAAGACAAGAAAGATTTTAATGAGCAGCTTCAAAAATTCCTAACCACCCAGGTAGCCCGAATCAAGTCTGACTACGAGTCGGTTCATGGATTAGACCGGCCAAATTGAACTCTTTGAAAATGACATCATGTTGTCAGCCTGAACGGAGCGGCCTCCGCTGCGGTCGAAGGCAAAGCGACCGCACCTTTTTATTATCTGTATTTAAAACAATCCGCCAAAGACAGGCAACAAATTAATTATGCCTTGGATCGATCGGATAATGCGCGATTGACTTGTATTCCCCGCCCATGCTCCGTAATATTTCCCTCCAGAAATTGCCGGGAGGTGTGGTAAAGAGGAATTCAGAATTGGTATTGGCAATAATCCAGGAATCCTGACGTAATTCATCATCAAGCTGTCCTCCGCTCCATCCTGAATAGCCTATAAAAAACCGGATATCATTGTCCCGGATGGTATTCATATTCAAAAGTGTTTTCAATTGGTTGAAGTCGCCTCCCCAAAACACGCCTTTCATAATTTCACTTCCTCCTGCGATCAGGTCAGGTCTTCTGTGAATAAAGTGCAGCGTGTTCTTTTCAACCGGCCCGCCCAGATGCAATGGAATATCCTGATAGATGGTTTCCTCCAAAACATCACCCAAAAACAGGTCGGTTACCTGATTGAGGACAAATCCAAAACTTCCTTCGCGGTTGTATTCACACATGAGAATGACCCCCCTTTCAAAATTCGGGTCACCGAGAAACGGTTTTGCAATTAACAAACTTCCTTTTGAAACACTTGATGAAGAAGACATGATCTAATTGAGTAAGATTATTTCACAAACGAAATATATTTAATTTTTGGTAATATCGCACCTTCATTGTTTACATAAAAAATATGGCTCTTATAAAATCTGTTCGCGGAAATCATCCTTCATTTGGCAAGGATTGCTGGTTTGCTGAAAATGCAACAATTGTTGGCGATGTGGTGATGGGTGAAAATTGCACCGTCTGGTTTAACGCGGTCATTCGGGGCGATGTGAACAGCATCAGGATCGGGAATTTTTCCAACGTTCAGGATGGAGCAGTGATTCATTGTACATACCAACGCTTTGCCACGACCATTGGGGATTATGTTTCCATCGCCCATAACGCCATTGTACACGGCTGCACGATTGAAAACCATGTTCTGATAGGAATGGGATCCATTGTTATGGACGGTGCTGTGATTGGCGAAGGCTCAATTGTAGCAGCTGGTGCGATTGTGACGCAGGGGACCAAAGTACCTCCAGGAACGATTTATGCGGGAAATCCGGCAAAATATCTGAAAGACGTTTCTCCTGAATTAAACGCAGCCATTGACCGTACGGCTAATAATTACATTACGTATTCGGGTTGGTTTAAGGAAGAGGAAAGTGAAGCAGGGAACAACTAAATAAATAATTTTCCAATGCTGCAAAGTACAACCAGCAATACGAGAGCGTACAAGCCCATCTTTATTCTACCAAAAATAGAGGGATCTTTTTTGTGTTTAATTACCAGGCTTAGCGACAATGTGGTGAGCGAAAAATAAGCAAGCATAAAACGGTACTTTGTATTAAAAAAGTAGGCTTCCCTGAAAAAAATAATCGTGCCGATATGGCCTGCAAAAAACAACAATGCTAATGCGTTCAAAATACCTTCTGCTGTATTCCATTTACGGAATACATTGCCAAATGAACTGTGCGCAGCCCTCGCATGAAGAAGAAAACTTAATGAAAAAAATAAAACGAAGGAGCTAATTAACGCTAAGGAAAGCCTGGTACGAAACATGATTTCCTTATAAAAGAATAACGAAATTAGTGCATGTGCCACAAATATCACTAAGACAATGATGCGTGTCACTTTGGAATAATATAGATAGTCTTTCATATCTGCTCGCGTTCAAAACGTTTACAGATTTGACTCTCGCAATTATCCAAAGTAACACCATCAGAAGAAAAATTGCTCAAACAGGCTCCTGCTAATTCATCTCTTTCCTAGCATTCAAATATCCTTTAACCACCGTAAAAGTGGTAATTGCCAGGAAGAACAAAATGATGTATTGCACGTAATCGACAATCCCGGGAAAGCGCTCCCCAAACAGATATCCGCCACCGGTTAAGGCGAAAATCCATATCGCGCCACCAACCACATTGTTCACCAGGAACGAAGCAAATGGCATTCTGACAAGACCTGCCAATATGGGCGCGAATGTCCTCACTATTGGCAGGAATCTACTGATTATCAATGTTCTGCTCCCGTATTTATCAAAATATTTTTTGGTTGTATCAATGTGTTTTCTCTTAAAAAAGAAAGAATCCTTTTTGTTTTCAAACCTGTCCCCAAAATATTTACCAAAAATATATCCAACCAGCGACCCTAAAACCGCGGCTGTAAACATACAAATCAGCAAAATGCCAATGGGCACATCCAAAATTCCTGTTCCACAGAAAACGCCTGCCAAAAAAACAAGGTAATCTCCTGGCAAAAAGAAGGCAAAGAACAATCCATTTTCAGCAAAGACGATGAAAGTGATCACCAGAAGTCCGCCTGTACGGATGATCTCTTCGGAGTTCAGTATGTAGTTAAAAAAATCGATTATAGAATCCATGAGTGTAATTTAAACCGATTTTTTACGGTTCCTTTTCAGGTTAACATATCTTTAAACCTAAGCATTTTCTGACAGCTCCAGCCATCGCATTTCTTTGCTCGCCTGGCTGTTTGTCAATTCTTCAATCTCCATAGCCCAGTTCGTAATTTCCACGTGTGAACCCCCTTTATTAATATTTTCCAGCAAATGGGCCTTTTTCTTTTCCATTTGCGCCATTTCGGCTTCGAGTTGTTCCAGTTCTTTTTGTTCTTTAAAGCTCAGCTTTCTTTTAGCAGCCTGAGCTACAGGAGCCACTACTTCTTTTACCGGCGCTGCAACGGGTTGCGAACTCTTACCGGCAGCAATGCTTTTTTTCTCTGCTTCCTGCTCATCCTGATAATCTCTCAGTTCTGTATAATTTCCTGGAAAGTCGCTGATTTTTCCTTCTCCTTCAAACACAAAAATATGTTCTACCAAACGGTCCAGGAAGTACCTGTCGTGGGATACAATGACCAGACAGCCCGGAAAATTCAGAAGAAATTCTTCCAGTACATTCAAACTCGCAATATCAAGATCATTGGTAGGCTCATCCAGGATCAGGAAATTAGGCTGTTTGATCAGAATTAACAGAAGCTGTAATCTCCTCTTTTCTCCTCCACTCAGTTTCGAAATAAAATCATATTGTTTGGAAGGGGAAAACAAGAATGCCTGTAACAGGTGCCCGACCGTAACTGTTTCGCCGGTACCAAGCTGCACCACTTCGGCTACATCTTTTACGATGTCAATAACACGCTGACTTTCATTAAAAACAAGATCAGATTGCTTGTAATAACCAAAATTTACGGTTTCACCTGTATCAATCTTACCCGAATCAGGAAGAAGTTCGCCGGTAATCATGTTCAGCAAAGTAGATTTTCCCATCCCGTTCTGGCCCACAATACCGATCCTGTCACCTCTTCTGAAAGTATATTCAAAGTTTTTAATCAGCTGACGCTCTCCAAATCCTTTGCTTACATTTTCCAGCTCAATGATTTTGCTGCCCAACCTCGACGTGCGAACGTTGAGTTCCATCTGCGTGTCAAATTTCTTCTGGCTTGCTTTTTCCTTCAAGTCTTCAAATGCATCAACACGGTATTTTGCCTTCGTTCCACGGGCTTTCGGCTGGCGTCTGATCCAGTCCAGTTCCTTACGCATTAAATTTCTAGCCTTGTCAATTCCAGCTGCTTCCACTTCTTCTCTTTCTGCTTTCTTTTCCAAAAAGTACGAATAATTTCCTTTGTAGGTATAAGCCGAACCGTGATCCAGTTCCAGAACCTGGTTACAAACCGTATCCAAAAAGTACCTGTCGTGGGTTACAACCAGAATGGTGGTGTTGGATGTGTTCAAATATTCTTCCAGCCATTCAACCGTATCAAGATCCAAATGGTTGGTGGGTTCATCCAGAATGAGCAAATCAGGATCTTCCAAAAGAACTTTTGCAAGGGCAACCCTTTTTCTCTGCCCACCGGATAAAGTTCCATAAAGATTCTCCGTGTTGTGAATGCCCAGACGGCCCAGTACCTCTTTGGTTTTGTATTCAAAATCCCAGGCGTTGTATTTGTCCATGTCTTCCATCACAGCCGATAATTCGTCATGATTATCCGTTTCAATGGCGTGCTCGTAGCGTTTTACAGCTTGTGCGACAGGATTATTTGATGAAAATATCACCTCAAGAATGGGCAAGTTTTCATCAAATGCCGGGCTTTGGTCCAGATAACCGACACGGATATCTTTGCGTACACTTACGCCGCCTTCGTCCGCCGGTAATTTTCCCGTAAGAATATTTAAGAAGGTTGTCTTGCCGGTTCCGTTGGTCCCAATCAGCGCCACTTTATCGCCCCGACTGATCCCGAAACTTATATTTTTAAAAAGCCACTGGTCTCCAAATGACTTTGCAATATTTTCTGCTGAAAGATAATTCATGAGTAAAAATAAAATTCTAAAGCACAAAGTTAGGACAGATATTAAACAACACAGAAAAAATTCGTTTTCAAACGGTAAATACAATAATATTGCTACTTATAATTAGTTATATGGTTCCATTGAACGCATTACAATATCATGTCCAAAAAATTTCTTTGCCTTTTTGCAGTAATTTCTATTTGTTCCAGTGCATTTGCCCAAGATGGCAGCTTTAAAAGTTATACCCAAAAAATAGGCGGCAGTCCACAGGTTTATGACATGGTTGCCATTCCCGGAGGAGAATTTACAATGGGAAGTCCTAAGACAGAAAAAGGCCGTAAAGATGACGAAGGCCCTCAGCACAAAGTAAAAATCGAACCTTTCTGGATGGGAAAGGTAGAGGTTGTCTGGGATATTTATGATTTATACGCTTTCAAAAATATGGAAAAGGAAATGGCATTACGTCATCCTGATCCGGAAAAAAGTGTTGCAAAAACAGACGCAAGTACACGTCCCAGCCCGCCTTATGTTGATATGTCTTTTGGAATGGGAAGAGCTGGCTATCCGGCAATCAATATGACACAATACGCAGCGATACATTTTTGCAAATGGCTGTACGAAAAAACGGGCGTTTTTTATCGTCTTCCGACAGAAGCAGAATGGGAATATGCATGCAGAGCAGGCTCTACAACCGCTTATTCATTTGGAAATGATGCCTCAAAAATTGACGAATATGCATGGTACCGCAAAAACAGCGATGCCGCTTACAAAAAAACAGGTTTAAAAAAACCGAATGCCTGGGGCCTATATGACATGCACGGCAACGTAATGGAATGGACCCTGGATCAGTATATCCCGGATTATTATGCCAAACAACCCAAAGGAGAAGCTTTTGCACCTGTTACAGAACTTTATCCAACTTCCGTTCGTGGTGGTTCATGGGATGACGAGCCGGTAGATTTAAGAAGTGCCGCACGAATCCCCTCAAAAGCAGAATGGAAAGTTTTGGATCCACAATTGCCAAAAAGTGAGTGGTGGATGACAAGTGCTTCTTTTGTTGGATTTCGACTTGTAAGGCCTCTTAAAACGCCATCCGCAGAGGAAATCAAGGCTTATTACAGTCCTACGTTAATTGAAGATTATTGATATTAAAATATGAACTCTTAATTTTAAAATAATGGAACACAATCGTCGCGAATTTTTAAAAGCATCCGGTCTTTTTGCAGGTGGTGCTTTGCTTAATCCTTTAAGTGGTTACGGCTACAACAGTGCCGTAGATGAAACGATAAGGGTTGCTCTTGTAGGCTGTGGAGGACGCGGCACAGGTGCTGCTGCCCAGGCATTAAGTACGGCTCAAAATGTACAGATCGTTGCTATGGCCGATGCTTTTAAAGATCGTTTGGACGAATCATACAAAAACCTGACGGCTAAAAAGTATAAAAATGCGGCGGGAGCAATTGTTGATACAAAAACAAAAGTAAATGTGCCAGACGACCGCAAATTCGTTGGTTTCGAGGCATACAAGCAAGCCATCGCTTTGAAAGACGTAGATGTGGTAATACTGGCTACACCTCCGGGATTCAGGCCTTGGCATTTTGAAGAAGCTGTTAAAAATAACAAGCAGATCTTCATGGAAAAACCGGTGGCAACAGATGCTCCCGGAATTCGTAAAGTCCTTGAAGTTGCCGAAGAAGCCAAGAAAAAGAAATTGAATGTGGTTGTTGGTCTTCAGCGTCATTATCAAAACAACTATTTGCAGGCTATCAAAAGAATTCAGGATGGTGCAATTGGGGATATCGTAGGCGGACAGGTTTACTGGGTTGGCAGCAGCCCATGGATGAAAGAGCGCCAGGCTAACTGGACTGAAATGGAATACCAAATGAGAAACTGGTATTACTTCAACTGGTTGTGCGGTGATCATATTTCTGAGCAGCACGTTCACAATATTGATGTTGCAAACTGGGTAAAAGGCTCATATCCCGTTCAAATACAGGGAACTGGTGGAAGAGAAGTAAGAACAGGAAAAGCTTATGGCGAAATTTTTGATCACCATACACTGGATCTTGTTTATGCTGATGGAACAACTATTTCAAGCCAATGCCGCCAGTTTGAAGGAACCTGGAATAAAGTGGATGAAGCTTTTGTAGGAACCAAAGGACGTATTGACAGCTTTGATGGTAAGAAAACGATTTTGAAAGATTACAAAGGCGGAGTTATTTATCAACATGACGATAAAGGTGACATCAATCCGTACCAGGTAGAACACGATCAGCTTTTTGCTGCAGTTGCGAAAGGTGAATATAAATTTGCCGACGCAGAGAACGGTGCAAAAAGTACAATGACGGCCATCATGGGCCGTATGGCTACTTACTCCGGAAAGATGATCAAGTGGGATGAAGCGATCAAGTCTGAAATAAACCTGTTCCCGGACAAACTGGCCTGGGATGCCAATCCGAAAATAATGCCTGGCCCTGACGGATTATACCCGGTTGCGGTTCCAGGAAAGACCGTTGTAATATAAACTTTCTGACAACAAAAAAGGCTCAAAATGAGCCTTTTTTGTTGTCAGAAAACGCTATTTGCAAAAGCAAAATAGACCGAATAACGACTTCTGGTAATTGTATCAATAAAAAGCGCACTTGAAATTCATTCTTAGCCACGCAATTCTTATTCTGATAGCCGGAATGCTAATAGTTCTTCTTGGCTTTTTTTTAGAGGGCTCTCAGAGAAATCTCAGCAATCCCATTATTCTGAGCGGTTTAGTTTTTGAATTCGTTGGTACACTTTGGCTTGTTCTTAGTTTGAACCAACGGCGCAAAAAGAATTAGTGTCAAGTAAACAGGCCTTTACAAATTGTTTACAAGACATTCCAATCACTGACTGTGTTATTCAAACTATTATTTAAATCTTGCTCGTTTTATTGATTAAATAAAAGTCAGCCAGAACCAAGGCGGCCATGGCTTCTACAATGGGCACAGCGCGTGGAACAACGCATGGATCATGCCTCCCTTTTCCCTGAACCACTGCTGCATTCCCATGTTCATCTACACTTTCCTGGTCCTGCATAATCGTGGCAACCGGTTTGAACGCCACCCGAAAATAGATATCTTCTCCATTGGAAATTCCTCCCTGTATTCCTCCTGAATGATTTGACCTGGTGTGCACCTGATTATTTTCGTCAATATAAAAGGCGTCGTTATGCTGTGAGCCCAGCATGGTCACCCCTTCAAAACCACTGCCGTATTCAAATCCTTTGACCGCATTAATACTTAGCATCGCTTTACCGAGTTCAGCGTGTAATTTGTCAAAAACCGGCTCACCCCAACCGGCCGGTGCCCCCTGAACCACACAATTGACAACTCCGCCAATTGAATCACCATTTTTTCGCACCTGATCAATATAATCAAACATTTTTTGTGCCATTTCAGGATCAGGGCAACGTACCGCATTATTCTCTGTTTCGGACAAATCCAGTTCGCCGTATTCCTTAGAAAGCTTCATTGCACCTACCTGAGACACGTAGGCCTGTATGGTGACGCCAAGTTGTGACAGCAATAGCTTCGCAAGAGCTCCTGCGGCCACGCGCGCAGCCGTTTCGCGTGCAGAGCTTCGACCACCTCCTCGATAGTCCCGTACGCCGTATTTTGCCTGGTAGGTATAATCTGCATGCGAAGGCCTGTACTGGGCTGCTATATGCGAATAATCCTTGCTTCTCTGGTCTTCATTTCTGATAACCAACGCTATTGGTGTACCTGTTGTTTTGCCTTCGAAAACACCGGATAAAACCTCAAATTCATCAGCTTCGCGGCGTTGCGTGGTAATTTTGGATTGTCCTGGTTTTCTACGTGTAAGTTCGCTTTGGATAAAGTCCGTGTCAAAATCAATACCTGCGGGGCATCCTTCAATAACAACGCCTATTCCAACACCATGTGACTCGCCAAAGGTGGCAATTTTAAAAATTCTCCCGTACGTACTTCCCATATTTGATTACTTTCTAAACACCCATACCATTGCAATGATCAGTATTCCGACAATGGCGTTTGTAACATTTTTAAAAAAATCCTTATAATTAAATTTCTGCTGCGTTGTATCCAGCCTGTCCAAATTATCATACAGGCCTTGGGATCCGCTCAGGGAAATATTTCCCAATTTATAATCTTCTCCTTTTACCTGTAATAACTTTCCCGATCTTAACGTGTCATAACGCGCTACAACGGGATCGAAATAAACCCACTGAAAATACCTGCTCAGCGGAAATGTGCCATCGCGTCTTGGAACCACAAAATAGTCAAACGTTTTCTCTCCGGAAACTTTTGGATAACTTCGTTTAATTACCTGACTAATATCCGGGGGGTAAAAATCAAATGCCGAGTTTATCTCTATTTCGGGAGTAGGAATTGCAGCTATGTTGCCAACACCTTCGATTTTAAACATGTACCGGACACTCTCTCCGGGATAAACAAGATTGCTCGACAATTTTTCAATAAGGTTGTACTGACCCACGGCAACCTGGTCTTTTAAAGGGTGCTCTGGCAATGGCTTTACCTGAACTCGCATTGGCTTAGAATGGAAAGAACGAATAACCTTATTTCTTACGTTGACAACATTCTTGTTTTCGACAGCGATCATATCCAGACCAACCGCAGGAAAAACTACATCTTGCAAAGTAATAGGAAAAAATTGAGCCTGGTACATGTTGTATTCCGTGTACTTTCTTCCCTTTATCTTTACCTGCCGTTTGACAATTTCTTCAATTCCTACATTTTCCTCCCAGCAGTTAGACGGTCTTAATTTTTTTAGCATTGATTGCAATTGTGTGCTAAACTGGTAAAACTCCATCTCAACAGGAGCACTTTCTGCGATATAAAGAGAAATGCGGAGTGCAAATCCTTCCCTTGTAAAAACGCTCTTTTTATTCGCCTGCACAGATAAAAAGACTCCGTCATTGCCTAGATCTGGCTCCGCCAAATAGCTAAAATCCTGATCTGTATCAAGATTTCCTCCGGAATCAATCCCCATGGAAAAGTTAATCGTCGTCGCCTCAGACTTTAATCTAAGGCCATTTACGGTAATATAAAAATCAGGTATCTGGTATTTGCCTATTTTTGAAGCAAAATACTCCTGGCTGATCGTCTGTACAACCACCTTTTTACCATCAATCGTATTTACTGAGCTGGTCACAGACTTGCTTCTCTTTTCCAAACCATTTATATCAGGGAACGTTACTGACGGCCTGGATTCTACATCTTTCAATATCAATGAGACCACGAATGGCTTGTCAATACTGTTGTTTTTTGAGCCAAGCTCAATCACTGCATTCTCCTGAAAGTCCTGCCCCAAAACAATACCTAAAAAACACAAAATTATATTTAATATTACATATAATTTCATTCAGAAATTTCGTTAAATTTAATAGCAATTTAGACGTTAATATATTGCCTGATACTATTTTCAATTATGACAGCTTCCCTAAACCACAAAACTACATAATACTATGGCCTCGATGCTTGAATACATTAAAATTATTCTGCAAAAGGTTAGTTTCGACCGCAGATTGTTTGAAAAAGAATTAAGAAAAGCCATACGTATGTTAATGCCTGCCGAAGTCAAACGTCTGAGACGTTGGTGTTACGAACATTTTAGTACCGTTTATCTTACTGTGCTAAATAACTGTTTCGCAAGATTTTCTTCTTTAGGCTAACTATTTTTCATATATCAATGCAAAAGCCCGATGGAATTTCCACCGGGCTTTTGCATTGATATATGAAGTACTTCTCCTTATTTCTTCTTGGGAGCCGCTGCTTTCCCCGCAGTTGCCGCCGGTTGCGCTGCCGGCTGTGCTAATCCCAAGGCCTCTTTGGCATTCACATTTTCCGGATCGATTGCCAGAAGTTTGTTCCAATATTCTTTGGCCTTCGCATCATCCTTCACGGTAGTCATGTTATAAAAACCTAAATAGTTATAAACTACTTTCAGAAATCCTTTGTATTTGGCCTGATCTGTTGTGTCCTTTTCTGCCAATTCAGCAAATTTAGCATAGTAAGGTGCCGATATTCCTTTGTCAATGTTTTCCTGTCTGTCGTAGGCATTGTATAAAGAAACTCCTCTCCAGTAATATGCATATGGCCATTCAGGAGACTTCACATTTACTATTGCAAAAACTGAATCCGCCTTGATATTCAAAGATCTTTTCATCTGAGCAACCTGGGCGCTGTCAGCACCCTGAGCGATCATTTTCGAAGCTTTCTGAAAATAAGACAACCCAAGATAGTAATAATCGTTAATGATCGACTTCGCTGATGAGTCCAGAGCAATACCTTTTGCATAGGCAGTAATAGCCTGGTCGTAATCCTTGGCTCCATAAACCAAAGCCGCAACTTCTTTGTATGTATTAGCTGCCTCAGCTTTGTTTGTATCCAGATCCGCTCCCTTCATGATGTAGACTACACCAGTAGAATCATAAGGCTTGCCATCAGCTGTCGCTTTAAGATTGTATGAGCGTCCAAGATATTTATAATCGTCACCAATTACTTTTTCAGGTGCTACTTTAATGAAATCATTCAAGCTTTCGATCGCTTTATCCGCCTCATTGGTTTTGAAGTAAGACCAGCCATACATCCTTTTAAGAATTGGATCGTCGATTTTGCCTTTAATGCTTTCAAGCAGTGAAAGAGACTTGGCATAATCATCAGCAACAAATGCAAACTGAGCACCACGCAAGGTTAATCTTGGATCAGTACTTCCACTTTTTTGCATAAACAAGTCGAAATTTTCAGCAGCTTGTTTGTATTTCTGTGCCAGGTAATACAACTCTGCCAAATCTTTGTAAGCAGGTGCAAAGTTGGGATCTGACTCTATCGCTTTTTTGTAGTTTTCAAGAGCAAGATTATAGTTCTTGCCTCTAAGGTAGATCTCTCCCACGCGATTGTGAGCAACAGCATAATTCGGTTTAGCAGTTAAGGCATATTCATAAGCTGTAACCGCTGCACCACCTTCGTTGCGTAACATAAGGGCATCACCCTTCGCAATGTAAGCGTCCGCAAGATTTTTATCTCTTTTAACAGCTTCGTCAAGTAAGCGAATTGCTTCTGCAGGATCACTGTTTTTTTCAAACAATGTATACGCTTCTCCAAGTCTATACAATACTTCAGCGTTTTTCTTGCCTTTTTTTTCTGCATTATCAAACAACTCCTTTGCCTTGGCTCTGTCACCCTTGCCCAAAGCAACCGTACCAAGACCAACCTGGTTCAAATACGATTTTTCATCCAACTGAACACCTTTTTCAAAAGCCTGCTGCGCCGAATCCAATTGATTAATTTTTAAGTAATAGTAACCAAGATAATATTGGTTATCTCCTGACGGAGTTGCCTGTGCTAGTTTTTTAAACAAACCACCAGCTTCGTTGAACCGCTCAGTATGGATTAATGCTAATCCGTCCTGAACCGTTTGTGCCTGAACATTTATAAATGCCAATACACTGAATGCAAGTGCTACAAATTTTATTTTCATGTTTCTGTTCATTTTTACCCGGTTAATATTACGATAAAAAATTTGGTCTTCAAAAAACAAGCCCCAAATGTTAAAAATTGTGTACAAAACGTTTAAAAATTCTTACCTGTCTTCATCTCTATATTTCTCGGAAAACGGATCATAGGAATTAATCCCATTTTTTGAATGATCAGACCGCCCACGTCACGGGCAATGTAAGTCATTAAACCACCTCCAAGACCTGAATATCCTTCCCTGCTAATAATGTAAACATCACGGGACAAAGGATAATTTCTTAATTCCAACCCGCCCTGAAAAGGCTGATAATATTCTGAAATGGATTTTGGATTATCGCTTTTTGATATTCCAAACACATTTAGGCCCTTCGACAACTCCTCACTCATAACAGAATGTCCGTCGCTAATCCAGTTGACTCCAATAAAACCCATGTACAATGGATTTGCTTTAACATCGCTAATTACCTTTTGGTTTGATCCGGAGGCAATTATTCTAAGATTTTTAAGGTCTTTAATATTGAATTTTTCTCTTACAAAATTCAGGTTACTTGCATTAACATCATCAAAAACCAGCGTAATCAATCCGCTTTGGTTACTGCCTGGCAACTGGGACCAGTCCGTAATTTTACCCTCAAATATTGCTTTCAACTCAGACAACTTCATCAAACTGTCAGAATTGGCTTTACTTACGACAACCGCAAGCCCATCTATTGCAATATGCTGATGCTGAATAACTCCCTTTTGATTTTTAACGATGTCATTTTCTTTTTTAGTCAATTTCCTTGTCGTAAAAACAATTCTCGCACTATCCTGAAGAAGTTGCAAAACAGTTCGTTGCTCTGGTTTGTAATCAACATTAAAGTGTGCATCAGGATAAATTCCTTCGTAAGCACTGGTCAATGCGTCTACTAACGGTTTAAACGATTCATCAGCGGCAATTGTTACAGTCCCACTCCGGGGATTATCCAAAGTTTCGGTTTTGGAACAGGCTGCCAGTAAAATGGCAAATATAAAAAGCCCTACTATACGCTTTGTATTATTCATGGCTCATCTTGATTATTATTCCTTTTCCACACGCGGTAACCACGAAAAATTCCGTACAAAATAAGCGTGCCAGCCAATGCATATTTTTGGACATTGTTGATTGGTAACCAATTAAAAGACGAGGAGGAGAAGATCAAGTAGATCCCTCCTCCTACGTATATCAGAGCCATTAGCAAGGAGGCAAGATCGATGGCCTTCTCATGCAATGGTTTTCCCTTCATGAGTTTACTCCAGCTGGAAGTTAATTGGAAGGTTGTATTTTACACGAACTGCGCGTCCTGACTGTTTCCCAGGCTTCCATTTCGGCATTGCTTTCACAACACGAATAGCTTCCTCATCACAACCAAAACCAAGTCCTTTCAACACAGACACGTCCTGGATACTACCATCAACGTTAACAACGAATGACATAAATACCCTTCCTGAAACGTTAGCTCTTGATGCCGCACTTGGATACTTGATATTCTTTCCAAGATACTTGTACATTTCAGATTGCCCTCCCGGGAATTCAGGCTGTTGTTCAACAACTGTAAATACCTTTTCTGGTTCCGGCGCAGCCTCAACTACCACACCCTTACTTGGAGCTGCAACAGCTTCCGGGGCAACGATAATTTCATTTGCATTAGGATCTCCTTCAATGGTTTTGTTGGCAACTACCGCTTCCTTAATTTCTTCCACTGTTGGTGGAGGAGTTTCTTCAGGAACCTCTTCATCCTTTTTTACTTCGGGAGGAAGAAACTTCACCGTGTTCACCTTAGGCTGCTCAATCGGCGGCGGTGGTGGCGGTGGTGGTTCTGCCGGATCTATCGGCGGTGGTGGCATTTTCATCAAATCCACTTCAACTTCTACCAACTCTTCTTTATCGTCAGAAGCAAGGCTACTGATAATTGTCGGCGCAAACATGGCCAAAAGAAAGAGTACGGCACCAATCAAAGTAGCTTTTGTCACATCCGCGCGGTAACCCTTGCGGAGGGAAAATGCTCCATACGCCTTGTTACGATTTGCAAACACTATATCATCCAGTGTCGCATTCGGGCTTAATTCTGCCATGGCGGTTTGATTAAATTGTTATAAATTAATTTTTAGGTTTGATCTTATCTCCCAAAACCTTCGTTTCAGCCGGAGTAAGATTGTCTACCAATGCATACCTTCTTGATTTGGTAATGGCCATTTCGTCAAGTACGTCAACCATGTTCTTGAAAGTAGAAACAACAGTTGGCTTAATTACGACTACAAAAGCCTCATTACCTTTTTCATCCTTCGGGTTAGCTGCATTGATACGTGTTGCCGAATTAAAAATTACGCTTCTCAGATCAGATCCGAACCCCGTAGTTTTCAAAGACGCTTCTGCTTTCTCGTCGTCTGCCGCAACACCATCCAGATAATAAACATTATCATTTGCACCCAGAAAAAGCGTCAAAACTTTTGATGCTTTCAACGGCTCTGTTTGTTCTTCTTCTGTTTTATCCTGTTTATCAGGGAAGAAAACTGACATTGCAGTTGGCTTGCTCATTGTGGTTGCAAGCATAAAGAAAGTGATAAGTAAGAAACCCAAGTCCACCATTGGTGTCATGTCTACTCTGGTAGACATCTTTTTGCCCCTTACCTTACCGTCACCTTTACCATGCCCGCCGCCACCGGATTCTTCAATAGCTGCCATGTTAAATTCTTAAAATTAAAAGTGAAACTGTAATTACTTTCTAATTACTCATTTTTAAAACCTGCCGGTGCATCTTCACTACCTGTGATAAGAGAGAACTTGTTAATGTTCTGTGACTGTAAATTAGCCAACACATCTTTAAAAACAGGGAACTTCGATACGTTATCTCCTTTCAGAGCAATTCTCAACATCGGGCTTGCCTTTCTTGCTGCATATACCCAGTCAGCCAATTCGCTGGTTCCGGTAGAGTCAACTTTAATACCAGGCTGCTTTACTGCTGTCATCTGCTCTTTTGACATGTTCAACCAAGGTTTCAACTGATTGATAGGAAAACCAAAGCTTGTCTGAATCGAAAACTTCGCTTTTTCCACATCTGTAAATGTGATACCCTTAGTCTGAGCGATATTCTCAAGCATTGCTACACGAGTTGGTTTGGCATCTACACCAAAGAAGACCTTGCCATCCTTGTCAATACTTATGATCATAAGCTCATCATCTGGCACCTTGATCTGCGAAATGGATGTGGGTGTTGTAATTTCCGCATCATTCGTTTTAAAAGTGGCCGTCATGATAAAGAACGTTAGTAGCAAAAAGGCCACATCCGTCATCGCCGTCATATCTGTATGGGGCGGGTGTTTTTTGGGCTTAACTACTGCCATAATTATTTACAAATATATAAGTTTTTTTAATATTAACGAAAATTATATATTAATAGTTCACAATATGACTATTAATTAATAATGAGCAGCAAAATTTTGTTGGATACTCAAACCGATTTCGTCAATACTGTAAGTCAAATCATCTACACGGCTATTCAAATAGGCGTAAGAAATAGTTGCGATTGCAGAAGTACCGATACCAATAGCCGTGTTAATAAGGGCTTCTGAGATACCCGCTGCAAGTGCGCCTGAATCGGAAGCACCAGATGCACCCAAAGCCGCGAACGCACGAATCATACCAAGTACCGTTCCAAGAAGTGCGATAAGCGTTGAAGCTCCGGCCAATGTTGCGATAATGGTAAGGTTTTTCTGAAGCATAGGAAGTTCCAGTGTAGTCGCTTCGTCCACTTCTTTTTGCAATGCTGCAAGTTTTTGTTCTTTGTCAAGTTGCGTTTCAGTAGCAAGTTGTTTGTATTTCAACAAACCAGCCTTGATTACATTACCAACTGAACCTTTTTGTTTGTCACATTCTTTGATTGCTTCGTCAATCTGATTTTTGTCAAGAAGACTTTTGATTTTACGAACAAAAGAATCAATGCTTCCTGAACCATTTGCTTTACCAATTGTAATCATACGTTCGATTGTGAACACAAGAACAACAAGAAAACATGTCATTAACAAAGGT
>Ga0247803_1000194_pt1 | contig 35456 bp, 36 predicted proteins | sample UWRJL014104B1_FD_180928 | JGI IMG/M metagenome (GOLD analysis project Ga0247803, IMG submission 180928) | Plant litter microbial communities from Arlington Agricultural Research Station in Wisconsin, United States - UWRJ-L014-104B-1 | ecosystem: Environmental > Terrestrial > Plant litter >... | reverse complement strand
CAGTAAGCAGTAATTGTAAGGCTGAAAAGAAATAATATTTTAAATACTTAGGCATCCTTTTGCAGGGGTGCCTTTTTACTTTAATCTCCTTAATACTTATTCAGGATAGCTATTCCCGCTTAAAAAGATAAATTATAATGTTTTGTTAAATAACGTAGTCTTTACCATTGGTAAACCCAGTAAATACAGGCGTTTTCGGAATACTCGCTCCGTATATTAGATGTTGATATAAGAATTAAGAAACCCTTAACAACCTGTTATCGTAGCTAAGAGATGTAATAAATAACAAACAACATTTATGAAAAAAACAGTTACTCTCTTCAAAAATCTGTGTTTCATCGTTATGCTTGCGGGGCTTACTGCCAATGGGCAATCTATAACGGTGACTAACACTAACGACACTGGTGCAGGCTCTTTCAGGCAGGCCGTGGCAGACATCGCCGCCGGCGGAACCATCCTGTTTGATGCCTCGGCTAATGGTACTATTATTTTAGAATCGGCGGTAACCATCAACAAGAACATTACCATTAACGGTAACGGCGATGACGATACCGTTTTTAGCGGCGGCGGCACTAACCGCATCCTTACCGTTACGGGCGTGGATGCGCTAAACATTAACAACGCGGGCTTTATAAATGGCTCAGCGGCAGATAATGGCGGGGCTATACTTTCTACATCTTCTACTGTGCTTATTAACAACGCGGCTTTTACAGGCAACGAAGCTAATGGTGCCGCGGCAACACAAGGTGGTGGCGCTATCTTTATTGATGGCGGTACAGTAACGGTAAACTCAACTAATTTTACCGATAACTCAGCTACAGGAACATCAGGTAGCGGCGGCGCGGTGCTTGTGGGTACCGGTGCAAGCCTTACGGTTAACGGCGCTACCTTTACCGGCAACACCGCCAGCAGGGCCGGCGGTGCTATAGAAGGCAACAGCGGCGTGGGCACTACCATAGCGCTTACCGAAGTTATACTTGACGACAACACCACTGACGCAAACCCCGGCAACGGCGGCGGGCTTCATATTACCGGGGCCGGAAACACTACCCTAACCGGCTGTACCGTTACTAACAATACCGCGGCCGCAGAAGGTGGCGGCTTGTGGAACGGCACGGGCACCATGACCATCCAAAATGTAAATATTACAGGCAATACAGCGGGCGGCGCAGGTGCAGACCAGGGCGGCGGCGGTATATACAACCTTAACGGCGGTACGTTAACCATTAACAATGCAGTAATAAGCGACAATACTGCTGATGGCGCTGCGGGAAGCGGCGGCGGCATCCTTAACGATGTGGGCGGTACGCTTACCATAACCAATACCGAAATAAGCGGTAACACCAGTAACCGTGCAGGAGGCGGTATAGAAGATAATTCAGGAGCTACGGGTTCAGTAACCCTTACTAATGTAGACCTTACAGATAACATTACCAATAATTCTCCAGGAAATGGCGGCGGCCTTCATGTAACAGGCGCGGGCGCCATTAGCATTACAGGTGGTACGATAGCAGACAATACCGCAGGCGCGGAAGGCGGCGGCTTATGGAACGGCACCGGCACCATGACTATAGATGGTACTGAGATAACCGGTAACACTGCCGATGGCGATGGTGCCGACCAGGGCGGTGGCGGTATCTACAACTTTAACGGTGGTACGCTAACCATTACTAATGCTGTTATAAATGATAATACAGCTACCGGAACAGCAGGCAGCGGCGGCGGCATCCTTAACGATGTGGGTTCGCAGTTAACCGTTACCGATACCGAAATTTCGGGCAACTCTGCAAACCGTGCGGGCGGTGGTATTGAAGATAATTCAGGCACCAGCACCATAGTACTTACTAATGTAGACCTTACCGGAAACTCGGCAGGCACGGCACCCGGCAACGGCGGCGGGCTACATATTACAGGCCCTGGCAGCGCCACTATAACAGGCGGTACCATTAGCGGCAATACTGCTGTAGAGGGCGGTGGCTTATGGAACGGCACCGGCACCATGACCGTGACTAACGCAACAATATCGGGCAATATTGCTACAGGCGGTACTATTACCGATGGTGGTGGCGGTATCTTTAACAACGGCGGTACACTATCGGTAAGCAGGTCTGCTATTACAGGCAATACGGCTACAGGCCTGTTTGGCCGTGGCGGCGGTGTGCACATCAACGGCGGTACAGCAACATTGCTTACTACTACCATTTCAGGAAACTCGTCTGTGGCTAATGCGGGCGGTATCTACAACACCGGTACACTTACGGTAAACGCAAATACAATTACGCTCAACACAGCTACTGCTAACGGCGGCGGTATCTATAATAATTCCGCGACTGCGGCAACGGTTAAAAATACCATTGCTTCGGGCAACCTGGCCTTATTCGGCGGTGCCGACGTATTTAGCGAAACCGGCGGTATAACATCGGCAGGTTATAACCTGATAGGTATTGACACCGATGATTTTACCGAAAATGATACTGATATTACAGGTACAGTAACCAATCCGCAATCGGCCAGCCTGCTTCCTTTAGAAGATAGCGAAGATGGCGTGCCCTACCACCCGTTTGACTGCCCCAGCGATGCCGCCGATATGGGCGACCCGGATGATACCTTTAACGACCAACTGGGTATGGCTGTATTTAACGGCAGGCGCGACATAGGCGCTTTTGAAGCCCAGGAAGAATGCGCCACGGCAGGTGTAGCCGATTTTACATCGGTTAAGAGCGTGATATTCCCTAACCCGTCGGTTAATGGGCTGGTTAACATACAGCTTTCGCAAAACCATAGCACCGAAGCAAGCATAGCCATTTATGAGCTTGCTACCGGTAAACTTATACAAACTACAAAAGCAGGGGCGGGAACTACCGCGCTGCAACTTCAAAGTGTTGCTGCAGGCACTTATATCATGAAAATTGTTTCAGACAGCGCCACCGAAACCCATAAGGTAATCCTTGGCAGGTAATTAGTTAGCTCACAAAATATCCCAAATCGAAACCGGCTGCCTGATTAAAGGGCAGCCGGTTTTGTTTTACAAACCAGCAGCTTCACTCAAATGTTTAGCAAAGTACTACCGTCGAATTACCGAATTAACACATCCACGAATCAACAACAAATAAAAAACCCTCCGGCATCCCAATTTCGGAGGGTTAAAATTCAAAAAATTATTACTAAAAAAACGTTTTTCTTAATTGATAAGCAGCTTGGTACTGCCGCCATCGGCGGTTACAATATAAATGCCGGTGGCAAGCCCGCTAATGTTTACAGTGTTGTTTCCTGCGGAAACTTCCTGCTTATGCACCAGGGCACCATACTGGTTATAAATATTTACTGTGGTAGTATTTAAGGCGGTAATGTTTACTACGCCATAGGCCGGGTTAGGGTACAGGCTAACGTTTTGTTTGCCAAATTGCTGCGTGCCGCTTGTGTTGCCTTCGGTAATATCTATCCAGTTAATGTTGTAGCTTGCCGCCACGGTAAGCAGCCGTAGCACATGGTTGCCCTCGGTAAGTGCCAGCGAAATAGATATGGTTTGCCATACCTGCCATCCGCCGGTATTGGGTACAGTAATGTTATCAATAGTAAGCGCTTCGCCGTCTACCATCAGTTGTATTTCGCCGGTGTCTATGGCGCTTGCAACGCGCAGGGCTATGGTATAGGTTCCGCTCTCTGGTACGTTGATGTTATAATCCATGTAATCGCCGGCATCTGTATACCCTACAGATTCGCCACCGCCCTCATCGGTAGTAGCTTCGGTTTGCACGCCGCTCATGGCAGTAAAATCTTCCGCCTGTATAAGCGCCGGAATTTCTATATACTCAACAGGTGTAACAGTTTCTTCACCACATACCTGAAACTCATATATGCTGTAGCCATAAGGCGTGTTGCGGCTTACGCCGTCCATCTTTAGCCAGCGGTATTCCGCATCAATACCAAAAACGGCATCGGTACGCGGGCCGGGCCCCATATCGGTAAGGTATTCTATATCCGTCCAGTTTTCGCCATCGTTACTGCCGCGCAGGTAGTAGTCTTTTGCACTTGCGGTTTCCCAGCTTATGTTTACGCCGTGTACCATAGTGCTTTCGCCCAGGTCTACCGTAAGGCTTTGAGGGTCGGTAGATTCGCTTTCCCAGCGCGATGCCATGTTGCCGTCTGCGGCAAGCGTACCGTTACCGGTAGTAGCCTCAGCCGAAGCTACAGTAACAGGGTTACATACAGGTGGCGGTATTATTGCGGTGCTGCACACGTTAACCTCATATATGCTGTAGCCATAAGCGGTAGTACGGGTAATACCATCAATTTTTAGCCATTGGTACTGGGCGTTGATGCCTTCAATCATATCCGTGCGCTGCCCGGCAGGCATATCGGTTTTGTAAACAATATCTACCCAGGTAGTGCCGTCTACGCTGCCGCGCAGGTAGTAGTCTTTAGCATTTGCGGTTTCCCATTCTATGGTAATGGCGTTAACATCGGTTAGCGCGCCCAGGTCTATGGTAAGGCTTTGCGGGTCGGCGGCATCGCTTTCCCAGCGGGTGGCGCTGTTGCCGTCTATGGCCAGGCCAGCATTGCCGGTAGTGGCCGTTGCCGAAGCCGGCGTTACAAGGTCGCAGTCCGGCGGCGCAGCTGTGGTAGCTGCGGCGGTTGGGTACACAGGATGAACAGGCAGGGCATTAGCCTGCCACATCCCTAAGATAAGTAGTGCGTAACAGTAATTTATTTTCATAATTGCAAAATTTTGGTGATTTGGTAATTCAGATGTTTTTGGGAAAGGCTGCCCTTGTGTATTAATGGGTTTAGCACTTATTGATTGCGAAATTATCAATAAATAACCTATTGTAAAGGTGGGTGTGTAGCGTTGTATAGGTAAAAACAGCAAAAAATTGCGTTTTCACTATATCGATATAGTAAAGATGGTGCCCTTGTATAGTAATTCCTGGATAGAAGAAAAGAAACTAAATTTATTTTTATTGAAAAATACCCATTAATGGGTATTGCGCCGCATGCATTTGGGGTGTACTTTGGCTCCTGTTTAAATGACGATTAATCACACCGACCAAGTTAATCACACCGACCAGTGAAACGAATAAATCCTCCGGCTTTCTGCTCAGGAGGATTTTTTATTTGTTATAATAAGGGCTGTCCCAAATATAGGCATTAAAGTTTTTTCCTTTCCAAAAGCAGTAGTACAGTGCTATGCCGCAAAAGGCTTTAAAAGTAAACAGGAACGCTATGAGCATAAACTGGTCTGTATGTGTGCCTGTAAAAAGCAATTTTGTAATAAGCATTGTAAACACTAAGCTGGCAAAGGCAAGGAATAGCAACAGCGAACCAAAATCGCGCATGGGGCGTACCATAGCTTTCCGGAATTTGTTAAGGTCGTTGCCCCATTTATGTATGAGGTAATAATAACCGTTTCCAATGGGTGCAAACAGCAGCGGGTCGTCATAATTCTCGAGGTGAAACTGGCTTGACGGCGCTACTATCTTAAAACCCTGAAGTGTAGTATTATGTTGCTTTTCGAGGTGCTTTATTTTAGAAACAGCTTCGTGGGGTACGGTACTCTTATAAAGATGGCTTCCTAAAAAGCGCAGGCGGTAATCAATACAAATAGCCTTAATCTGGCTAATGTGAAAAATCTTATCTGACTCTAAAAAGTCAAAAATAAACAGGTTTTCATCAGTGCCTTCGCTGTTGCCCAGTTGCAGTTTTATCGCGTCCCGTGCCGCTTCATCCCGTTCAAGGATGTTTTTTACGGCTTCCATCAGTGCCTCTTCAGTAACTGCTTTATGCCTTTTTTGTAAAAGTGCTTCCGTAAGGTTGTTTGTTTCCCACCACATTGCTTCCTATTTATAGGTTAGTACCGTTAAAATTAGGTAATTATCGGCGAGTTAAAAATAGCACAAACGTTAAAATTCACTGCTTTAGACTATTAATTATTTAATCCCCTTAAAAAACTCCAAAGTTTCTTTTAGCAACGCGTCCCGGCTTTCTATGTGCGCCATGTGCCCGTGGGGGTAGGTAATAAGTTTTACATCGGTGCCGGCTGCCTGTGGGGCGTGTTCCTCATAAACAAGGCTCTGGTCTTTTTTACCCAGAACAAGCAATATGGGGTAGGGGGCAAAGTGCAGCAGTACCTCACGGTCTTTGCGTATTTTCATGCCTTCAAGCGCGGCCACTATGCCCTGCACGGGGGTTTGCACCGCCTCTTCTTTCAATTGTTCTATTTCGGTTGCAAACGTTTCGCGGTTATCTTCGCTAAAAAGGTTGGCAATGCTCATGCGCACAAAGTTTACGGCGCTTTGCTTAACGGCGGTTACGGCACGGTCGCGATTGGCCTTGCGCTCATCGCTGTCGGCAAGGGCGCTGCTGTTTTGCAGTACCAGCCCCTTAACCATATCCGGATATAATTCGGCAAAAGCCAGCGCCACATACCCGCCCATGCTGTGTCCCATAAGTATAGCCTTGCGGATGCGCAGTTCCTGCAATATGGCATGTACGGCATCGGCCTGGTCTTCCATAGTATGCACGTAGCCCAGGCAGGCAGTATCTCCATGCCCCAGGAGGTCAAGCGTTATAACGCGGTATTTTTTAGCGTACTCGGCCACAAAAAAATCCCACATGGTTTGGTTTTCCAGGAAACCGTGCAGTAATAAAATGGCAGTACCTTTACCGGTATCGGTATAGCTTATATAAATGTTTTTGTAGGAGAGGGTTTTATTGTTCAATGTTATACTGTTTAAAGTTGAAGCCCTACAAAATTAAAGATTTTGTGGCATAAGGCGTATATGTTTTGTAAAGGTTTAATATTATCCCCTCCCCTCCCGATAGCTATCGGGACTCCCGAAGGGGAGGGAGCAGCTTCACTCGAATATTTTGAGTACAGGTTAGCCGTGAGGTTTATTTATAAGATTTTTTTCTTTTAAAAATTTTAACTATTTTTGGGAAACCAAAATGCATACATGAGGATTATTTCATATAACGTAAACGGCATACGCGCCGCTTACACAAAAGGATTTATAGACTGGCTTAAACAGGCCAACCCCGATATTATCTGCCTTCAGGAAACCAAGGCCAATGTAGACCAGGTAGACGTGCAGCACATAGAAGAGGCTGGCTACCCCTACCACTACTGGTTTAGCGCCCAAAAAAAGGGCTACAGCGGCGTGGCCATATTCAGCAAGCATAAGCCTAATAATGTGGCCTACGGCACCAGTATAGAACACATGGATTATGAGGGCCGCAACATCCGGCTCGATTTTGATACCTTTAGCGTTATGAGCCTGTACCTGCCCAGCGGCACTAATATCGACAGGCTGGGGCATAAGTTTAAATATATGGCCGATTTTCAGGAGTATGTAACTGCGCTGAGGCTGGAGCATCCTAACCTCATTATTTGCGGCGATTATAACATTTGCCACGAGGCCATAGATATTCACGACCCTATACGCAATGCTAAGGTTTCGGGCTTTTTGCCGGAAGAACGCGCCTGGCTCGACGGGTTTATAAAAAGCGGTTTTGTAGATACCTTTCGCCATTTTAATAAAGGCCCGCACCACTACAGCTGGTGGAGCTACCGTGCCAATGCCCGCAACAACAATAAAGGCTGGCGTATAGATTATGCCCTGGCTACCGAGCCCATGCGCGAGCGCCTTACCCGCGCGGTGATATTACCCGAAGCAAAACACAGCGACCACTGCCCCATACTGGTAGAGTTTGACTAAAAAGGCAGGGTTTTTGCTCAAACGGGATAAAAGTTGACCACTAAAATTTACATAAATATGAAGATTAAAACAATTTCGGCCTGTTTGCTGGCACTCGCGCTTACTACCAGCAGCTGCGTTTCTAAAAAGGTGTACAAGGACCTTGAGAACAAGTATGCTGACCTTAAAAAGGAAAGCCGCGACATGGCCGACCAGAATGCCGCGCTGAGCAAAGAAAAAAACGAGCTCGACCTGAAAAGCAAAGACCTGCAAAGCCAGCTGGATAAAGCCATTGCCGAGCGCGACAAGCTGCAGGCCGACTATACCGCTACTAAGGCCAGCCTTGACAACCTGAAGGCCAGCTACACCGCGCTCGAAAAAGACAGCAGCAGCGCGCTTGATGCTAACGTTAAAAAGAACCGCGAACTGCTTGCCCAGCTTGAGGCTAAAGAAAAAGCCCTGGCAGCCGAAAGGGAACGCCTTGACAAAATAAGTGCCGAACTTAAAGACCGCAGCGAGCGTGTAAACGAACTGGAAAGCAAAATGGCCGCGCAGGAAGCCGGCATGAGCGCCCTTAAAGACAAGCTGAGCAAAGCCCTTAACAGCTTTGAAGGCAAGGGCCTTACCGTAGAGCACAAGAACGGAAAGGTATATGTAAGCATGGAAAACAAGCTGCTGTTTGGCTCCGGATCCTGGACGGTGGGTACCGAAGGTAAAAAAGCGGTGGTTGAGGTAGCTAAAGTACTGGGCGAAAACCCCGATATATCGGTACTTATAGAGGGCCATACCGATAACGTGCCCTACAACGGCGGCAACGGTGTTTCTGATAACTGGGACCTTAGTACCAAACGCGCTACGGCCATTGTAAACATTATAAAAGAAAACAAAAAGGTAGACCCTAAAAACCTAACGGCAGCCGGACGCAGCGAGTACGCGCCCATAGCCGGCAACGATACCGCCGAAGGCAAAAGCAAAAACCGCCGTATAGAAATTATACTTACACCTAAGCTTGACGAAATAAGCAAGCTGCTTAACGAAGTAAAGTAAGCACGATAAACTAAAATTTAGTAAAAGCCGCCCGGGAAGTAATTTTTAGGCGGCTTTGTTTTGTTTACTTATTTATATTCTACAGCCATTCATCGCATCATATTTTAAATCCGCAATTGCAAAGCATCCGCGTCATCCGCGTTCCATCTATCCCGATGTATTTCTTCAAATTCTAACCCAAACCCCATAAATTCTAACCCGCACCGCCGCAATACACAATTGCTCCTATATGTTTATTGCTAATTGTTAATTTCGTTAACTTAATTACAATGCCACGGGCTTTACACAAAACTGTTGATGAAAAATAGGGTTTTAATAATTTCGATTGTCATTATAATAATTGCCTTTGCAGGCGCCTATGTTTGGTATGGCTACCTGTATAAAGGCGCGCGTGATGTTAACGGCGAAGAAGCCGCATTTACCGTAACTGCCGAAAGCCTTACGGCCGATTATCAGGCGGCACAGCAAACAGCCGATGCCAAATACCTGAACAAAACGATAGTGGTAAGCGGTATTGTAACTACCGTGGCAGACAGTGTTGTAACGCTTAATGACAGGGTGTTTTGTGGTTTCGAGAAAAAGATGAATGAGCCCGAAGGTAAAGAAGTTGCCATAAAAGGCAGGTGCATAGGCTATGATGAGCTATTTGGCGAGGTAAAGCTTGATCAGTGTACCCTTAAATAAGCACCATATAACACCTGATATAATGAAAAGATTACTATGTATTGCCTGCCTTTTGGGCGCGTTTTTTGCGCATGGGCAGGATGACCTCCTTAGCGAACTCGATTCTACCCAGGTAGACGACGGTTATGCTTCAGCCGCCTTTAAGGGCCTGCAAATTATAACGCTGCAAACCACAAAGATGCCTGCGGCTAATGAATGGTATGTAGTGGTATCGCACCGCTTTGGTTCGGTAGAACAAGGGTTTGATACTTTTTTCGGCCTTGATAATGCCACTACTAAGCTGGGCGCTATTTATGGGGTAAACAGCTGGCTTTCGGCAAGCTTTTCGCGCCATACGCTGCTTAAAATGTATGAGGGTTCGCTTAAGTACAGGCTGGCGCGCCAGGGCAACGATTTTCCGGTAGATATTGCAGGCTACAGCACTATAGATGTAAACTCGTTCATTGAAAAAGACGAATATCCGGGGCTTGAGTTTGCAGACTTGCTCATATATGTACACCAGCTGCTTATATCGCGCAAGTTTAATGAGGCGCTGTCGCTGGAGCTTGTACCTTCATTTGTACACAAAAACCTGTATGAACCCACACTGGAAAACAACGATCAGTTTGCACTTGGCGCGGGTGGCCGCGTAAAGCTAACCAAGCGCATGTCGCTAAACCTGGAGTATGCGTATAATGTAGATAAGCCGGATTATTATAAGAACCCGCTATCAGTAGGGCTTGATATAGAAACCGGCGGGCACATCTTCCAGATGGTGTTTACTAATTCGCAGGCCATGACCGAGAGTGGTTACCTTACTTCTGCCGCGGGCGACTGGGGCAAAGGCGATTTCTTCTTCGGGTTTAACTTATACAGGGTATTTTAAAAATTGCAGCCATGATAAAAAGATATATACTACTCCCCCTATTGTTAGTAGCCCTCGCTTCGTGTGAGTCTACAACCTATGAGGAGATACAGGACAATACGGTTATAGAAGGTGATGTTACTTATAACGCCAATGTAAAAACGATAATAGACGCTAACTGCGTAAGCTGCCATAACCCGGGTGGTTCGGCATCCTTCAGGCCGCTGAGCACGTATACCCAGGTTAAAGATGCTGTAGAGAATGCCGGATTGCTTGACCGTATACAGCGGCAAAACGGCGAAGATGGCGTAATGCCCCAGGCAGGCAGGATGCCGCAAAGCACCATTAACATTATCCTGGAGTGGGAAAATGACGGCTTATTAGAAAACTAACAAAGAGAATTGCTATGAAAAAGAATATATTAGTATTAATTGCCATGCTGGTTAGCGGTGTTATGGCTGCCCAAAAGTTTACCACTAAAACAGGTAATATAAAGTTTGAAGCCAGCGTGCCTTCTTTTGAAGAAGTAGCCGGCGAAAGCAAAACCGCTTCGGCAGTTGTGGTGCCCGAAACCGGAGATATTGCGGTGCTTACCCTTATGAAAGGCTTCCGGTTTAAGGTTGCCCTGATGGAAGAGCATTTTAATGAAAATTATGTAGAGAGCGATAAATTCCCAAAAGCTACCTTTAAGGGGAAAATAGAGGGTTTTGACATTGCTAAAATTTCGGCGGAAGCCAAAACATTTACTGTTTCCGGCGACCTCACCCTTCACGGAAAAACAAAGCATATTACTGGCCCTGCCAAGGTTTCTAAACAGGGCAATACGCTAACTATAACCGGGGCATTTGATGTAAAGCCCGCTGATTTTGACATAGAAGTGCCCGCGGTGGTTAGCAAAAAAATAGCCGACAAGATTAAAGTTACCTATAACCTGCAGCTTACAAAATAAGCACGCAAAATATACTGACTATGGAACGATTAGTTATACTCCTTATTACCGTTATTATCCCGGCGTTTTGCATGGCGCAGGGCAAAGATGTTTTTGATACCGCCCGCACCGGCACGCTTGATGAGATGAAGCAGCTGGTAGTAAGAAACCGCGATACCATAAACGCGGTAAGCGCCATGGGCTTTTCGCCGCTTATACTTGCGTGCTACCGGGGTAACGAGCCTGTAGCACAGTACCTGGCTGCAAATGTAAAAGATATTAACTTTAACAGCAGCAGCGGTACAGCACTTTCGGCAGCGGTGGTAAAGGGTAACGCAGGCCTTACTAAACTGCTGCTGGAGAATAAGGCCAACCCAAATATTGCCGATGGTGCCGGTGTAACACCCCTGGTATATGCGGTGCAGTTTGAGAATAAAGAAATCATTACATTGCTGCTAAAATATAATGCCGACCCTAAGGTAAAAGACCACGAGGGGCACTCGCCTTACGACCATGCCCTGTTTACCAAGAACCAGGAAATTATTAATCTATTTAAATAACTAAATAAAACGCTCATGAAAAAAGTATTACTCACAGCCTTACTGGCTTTTACAGCCGGCGGCGCATTCGCACAAAGCAAGACTACCGGCCCGGTTCCCCTAACTACGGGCATGACTGCCAAGGTAGACCTTAACAGCAGCACTTCTACCGCTACGCTTACCCTTACCGGCCCGCAGGACCGCTGGATAGCACTGCAATTTGGCTCATTTGGAAACAGCGGTGGCATGCAGGACGGTACCGATGTGGTATATTATAACGGTACTACTCTTATAGATGCAAACCAAAACGGCATAGGCAGCGCGCCTTCACCCGATACTAACGACTGGACTGTTACCAGCAATAATGTAGTAGGTGCTACACGCACCATTGTTGCCACCCGTGCATTTGCAGGCGGCACCGGCGACTTTACCTTTAACTATGCCGATGCTGATATTGATTTTGCCTGGGCCAGGGCATCAAGCGCAGGCTTTACGATGAATAACCACGGCAGCAACCGCGGTTATAGGCTAAACCAGCCGTTTAGCCCCTTGGCCTCTACTGATACGTTTAGCCTCGCGGGACTAAAAGCTTACCCTAACCCGGTAAGTAACATAGCTACTATCTCGGCAAATAACGGACTGGCAGCAGTACAGGTACATAACCTGCTGGGCCAGCAGGTACTAACACAAAAAGCCTCAGGCACTACTGCCGAGGTAAACATGGCGCAGCTAAGCGCGGGCACTTATATTGTAAAAGTAACCGCCGATAACGGCGCTACCGCTACAGTACGCCTTGTAAAACAATAAGAATATTTTAGGTTTTCTTATATTGGTTGGTGCAAAGCCGCTCTCTTTCTTAAGGGGCGGCTTTGTTAGTTTTTAAGTTAGTTCACTTTTGTGAGACATTCACAAAAATTTTATAACTTTGTGGTAGTATGAAAAATATAGCTGCACAATCTAAATCTTCAAGCACTGTTAAGCCTAAAGGCGACAGGCTGCACTGGACTCCACTGCACGAGTTGAAGGCGGTGGTGCTTTCCGATGATTTAACAGCAGGCAGGCAGCTTGAAGCATCAGACCTTTTAAAAAGGAACAATAACATGCATAGCAGTAATCTTATCCCTTGATATTTGATTACCCCGGCTATCCATTAAAGTTTATACAAAAAGAGCCCTGCAAAGACAACAGTGCCCACCTGTATACTTTAGTATATAAATTCTTTTCCCCTATTACCAAGTTTCATTATATACTCCGGGCAGAATACCATGAGGAGCATGTTTTTGCGATAAAGTTTTACTGTGTAAAAGACAAGCACAGCGAATATAAATATTCTAAAATTGTAAATAAAGGCGATTTAGGCAATATCCTAATGACTTGTATAAAGGTGGTTCCGTTATTGCTATCGGAATATCCCACAGTTTCTTTTGGTTTTGCGGGATCGCGTTCGGTAGATTTCAGGTCAAAGAAAGTTGAAGGCTATGTAAATAACCAACGCTTTAGAATATATAAAGATATAGTAGCACTAAAATTTGGTACTAAAACATTTTCCCACTACGAATATGAAAAAATAAGCGCCTATCTTTAGTCAATAAGATGTCAGAAAATGTTATCGAAAAACAAGAAGCTATCGTGAGGATGTTTAGCCAAACATACAATAACCTGCCCGATGTGTAGATGGTACTGCACACTGAATACAATACTTCTTACCACATCCCAGTGAAGCTACTGCTTACTGCCACTGAACACTGCCTACTAGAAATATGCCCTCAGCTGCACGCTGCCGGTATGCACCGCCTTACTGGTTTCGCTCTTGCGGCCCTGGTAGTTAACGTTTATATCCAGAAACTGCGTAAGGTTTTTTTGCAGCAGCAGGCGCCAGGTAGTGTTTTTACCGGCGGTAAGCCCCTGCAGCATCTGGTAACCCGCGGCGCTCGTTTGGCTGCCGGTGTAGTTATTGTCGTAAAGCGACAGTTCGCCATTAGCAGTAAAGCCTTTTTCGGAAGCATAGTTAAACGACGTACCCACGCGCTGCTGGTTGAGTTTTTCCATTTCGCCTATGGTGTTTTCTTTGTTTTGGAATTCATAAAATACATCCCAGCTGGCATTGCGCGAAAAGATGTACGACACCTTAGGCCCGATGATGTAATTATTGATGTCGAAATTTTTGCTGCCATAATTTTCGGCTTCGGATGACGATAAGCCTTTTTGCGCGTTTAGCGACAGCAACCATATCTTTTGGATAAGGTGGGCGTATTGCAGCTGGTGCGAAAGGATGCGGCTGTCCTGGCTTCCTACTGATAGCAACGTTTTACTGCGGTTGTTGAGGTAGGTATAGGTAACCGAATGCCGCTGCTTGCCCCGGTTGTAAAAAATGCTGTTTCTGAATGCTTCATTAAGCCCCAGCAGGTTGGTCTCGCTTTGCGAAAACGGGTTGAGGTCAAAGTTGGAGCCGTCGCGCTGTATCTTGCGGTCTACGAGATACGAAGCCTGGTCGTAAAAATAAGACAGGAATTTTTTAAAGCCTGTTGCCCCCTGCCACTGCCCGGGGTTTAGGGTTACCGACTGTGAAAACTTGTTTTGGTGCGTACCTATGTAGACCTGGTTGGGCAGATACACCCGCACGTAAATGGCCTGGTCCGGGAAGGGCGCCACCTCAAACTCCTGGAGCTCCTGTATGCCGTTGTTGTTATAGTCGTTCCAGCGGTACACGCCCTGGCCGGGGGCAACTTCTATATACGTAAACTCCTGCTGGGCAATGGTGCCGCTAAGGGTTTCAAAAGCGGTAGTAACCTGTACAAGCTGGTCCCAATAGCGGTCGTTATAAAGCAGGCGCGAGTTAAGCGAGGGCTGGTCCTGCTGTATGCCGTCGGTAAATTTTAGTTTACGGTAGTTTACAAACAGGCTCAGGTCGCTTTTGTCAGTTTTCAGCAGGCGCGATTTAAGGTAATACGAACGGGATGTGTTTACCCTGTCAATCCGTTCGCCCACTAGGCTGTCGTTAGCGCGTTGCAGGTAGCCCAGCTCTACATAAACTTTAGTGCTGTCGCCACGGCCTATGAATGCACCATATTCGGTAAAGCTCTGGCTTAGGGTGCTGTAGGCATTGGTCGCCTTTATTTTTTCTTTATTATTTTCAAGGCGCAGGCTCCCACCTACCCAGTTTTTACCAAAATGGTATTTAGACAGCGCCTCATTACGGATGAATGTCGACTTGCTATACGCGCCGTCGCTTTCCAGCCAGCTGCCGTTGTTTTGCACAAGTAGTTTGTCAAAAATCAGCTGCCCGGCCACCACCTGGCGTGTACCGCTAAAGGCGTTGCCGAAATCGAGTTTTTCTACCTGGTAGGTGGCCTGCCCGTTCTTAGGGAGTTTCAGGTTGGTACCCGCAATCAGGTAGCTCTGGTTGTTATCGGTGGTAACAATATTGGTAAGGTTCCAGTCGCGGCTAAACTCGATGTTAAACAACCGCTCTATGGTACGGAAATCCTTTTGCACAAACTGGTAGTTGGCAAAGGCATCCAGCAGCCAGGTTTCTTTAGTAAACAGCCGCTGCCGGGCATCAAATTTCGCTGCCAGCCCGCTATTATTGCCGTCGTTATTGGGCGAATAAAGGTTAAGGTCGTTGTTGCTGATACCGGCTTCAAAATCTACAAACGTCTTTTCGGATGGGTTGTACTTACCCAGCACTGTGGCGATTTGAATCTTAGCCGGAGGGGTTAACCGTATTACCGGTTCATAACTGCCCTGCGGCACACCGTTTACAGGCGAAACATATTCGTATATTTTTCCGATGGCGGCGGCATTGCTTAATACGTAATTACCGGCATTGGTGCCAACCAACGTAAACCTCACATTGTAAAGTTCATCATCAGGATTGGTCGAATATTGGTATACGTCCATCCCGTCTAAAGTAATTTTCCGGTATAAAATCTTGTTCTCGCTGTAGCTGTCTACATACGCCGATGGCGCCGTCATTAAGGCTGTGTTATCGCCCGCCTCCTGTAGCGCCGCAACCTGCTCTGTAGTAAGGTTTTGCTGCAGGGGCTGGTTTTTCATGTCGCTTTCGCTGTATACATAGCCGCCTATGCTCCAGCTTTCTTCTTTGTGGGTAATGCCGCCATAGGTAACAAAGCGGGTATAGTTTTGCTGGGTGTACTGGTACTCTACATTAATACGCATCTCGCTGGTTATGGGAAACAGCGACGTAAAGATAATCTCGCCGGCGTTGTAGTCGATGATATAATCGTTGCTCTCGCCCCGCTCCAGCAGCACGCCGTTTACATACACGCGCTCAGAACCCGATATAACCAGTACATAGAGTTCGCCATTATTTCCCGTTAGCTTATACGGCCCTTGGTTGCCCTCCTGACCCGTAAAGGTGCTGCGGGCATATTGCCCCCTAACCAGTGCCGCGGCCATGCTTATGGTGGTTTTGCTGTCGCCTTTGCCAAAGGTTATATTAGTATTAAGACCCTGTACTTTCTTGTTGAAGTTAAGGAATCGCGACTCCCGGTTTTCAAGGAACAGGTCGCCCGCGCGCACATTCCAGTTGTCGCTGAACATTTCTATAAATATCTGGTCAAACTCGTCAAGCCGCTGCGAGTAGCCGCCCTCCTGCAAGGGTATGTTGCTGTCCTGTATGCTGGCGCGGAGGCTTACCTTGTCCGATAATTTACCGGTAATTTGCAGGTCGAGGTTAGAGTTTACCACCGCATTCTGGTTGTTGCCTATGGTAATGCCCCGGGTAATGCTGCCCGATGTGGTAAGCCCGTTAAAGGGTTTAAACGCGCTAACCGCGCCCTGCTGGTAGGCAAAGCGCTGGCCGGTTTGCGCATCGTTAGGCACTACGCGGCTGTTGTCATACAGGCTGTATTTTTTAGTAAGGAAATCAGGGTAGGGCAGGTAGGTAACCCTGAGGCTGTCCGGCGGGGTGAAGCCCTGCTTAAAAACCACCCGTGCCGCAGCGTAGTCTACTTTATAAAGTGAGGTATCTATGGCATTTCCGGCAAAATCGGTTAACTGAAAATAAGCAGGGTTTATAGAAATGCTGTCGACGCGCACGGTATCGTTAACGGCCAGCCCCCTGTAAGATTTATACTGCACGGGTTCATCCTGCCCGTAAAGGCAGGCGGCGCACAGCAAAAACATCCATAAAAGCCCGTTCTTTAGCATCTTATCCCTATAAACTCAAAAACTACAAAAGTAGTGTATTTGGCGGGGAAATTGGTTGCTGGTTGTTAGTTGGCGGTTGTAGGTTGTTGGGAGTGGGGGTTCACCGGGCTGAGTGAAGCTATTCCCCTCCTTCGGAGGGGTGCGCGGAGGGAGGGGTGGTTTTTTACTAATCACATCCGAACGGATTATTGAAATTGCCTATAATCTTTTCGCCCAGTTTTTAGGGGTACGGGAAGTGTGAAAAATTCCAATGACAATAATTTCATCCTCTTTAAGAATATAATGTATTCCGTAGGGAAATCTTTTAATGAAGAGAATCTTCACATTTCTATACCTTTTCTGAAAGGCTTTTGAATTTCTCCGGATTTCATAAATACCAGCCTCCAGGCCAAAGCTCAAAATCGAAAGAAAGCCCCCTCACGCTGTTCTTCGTACCAAATAATAATCTCTTCAATATCATAAAGTACTTCCTGAACAAAATTAACGCTAAGCACTATCGTAGTTTTTTTATGTGCGAGCGTACCTCACTCCGGGAATACAAGCGGCTTTTACCCTCCTCAAGGTTTTTAAGCCGAAGGTCGAGTTCTTTTTTTAAATCCTCTGACAGTTGAACGTATTTTTTTTGAAACACTATCCCAAAGCTCTTCGGCTAATACTATCTTTTCAGCATCGCTATACTTGCTAAGGTCTTTTACAGTCATGGCGCAAAGTTTTTATAACGATATAAAATTATCAGAAGATTTAGCGAGGCTATCCGATGTCGTAAGGCCGATATCTAATCCTGGGGTGAGGCCTATTCACTGCACAATATTCCCCTATAAGCGTTATTCAATCACAATCTTTCAAAAAAATGTTACAATACAGTTGTTAGAAAGTAAAATCCGTAATTTTATTACTTTATCTTTGCACCGTAAAACACAACACACTACATGCCGAACATTTTAATAATAGGCGCTTGCGGACAAATAGGTACCGAGCTTACCAAAAAACTCCGCTCAGTATACGGCACTGATGCCGTAATAGCGTCTGACGTGCGCAAGGGCGACCCTGATTTTGTAGCTTCGGGCCCTTTTGAAGTTGTGAATGCGCTCGACTATAACCAGGTAGAGCATGTTATAGAAAAATATAATGTTGAAGACGTGTACCTTATGGCGGCACTTCTTAGTGCTACCGCCGAAAAAAACCCGGCCTTTGCCTGGGACCTCAACATGAATTCGCTTTTCCATGTGCTTAACCTGGCTAAAAGAGGCAAGATAAAAAAGATATTCTGGCCCAGCAGCATTGCTGTTTTTGGCCCTACCACCCCTAAGCAAAACACCCCGCAGTATACAGTTATGGAGCCCAGCACCGTATATGGCATAAGCAAGCAAAGCGGCGAACGCTGGTGCGAATACTACCACAACATTTATGGGGTAGATGTGCGCAGCATCCGCTATCCCGGCCTTATAAGCTGGAGCACCCTGCCCGGCGGCGGCACTACCGACTATGCCGTGGATATTTACCACAAAGCGCTTGGAAGCGGCCAGTATACCTGCTTTCTAAGCGAAGAAACCCGCCTGCCCATGATGTATATGGATGATGCCATACGGGCTACCGTAGAAATAATGCAGGCCCCGGCTGAAAGCATCAAGATACGCAGCAGCTACAACCTGAGCGCGATGGACTTTACCCCTGCGGAAATAGCCCAAAGCATACAGAAAGAAATTCCGGATTTTACCATAAGCTATGAGCCGGATTTCAGGCAAAAGATAGCCGACAGCTGGCCGCAAAGCATTGACGACAGTAGTGCCCGTACCGACTGGGGCTGGCAGCACGAATTTAACCTGGAAAGCATGACTAAAGATATGCTGGCCCACCTTGAAACCTTAAAACACGAAAACTAAACTATACACACTACTACCCGAAACGCCCGCAGTTAACTACCTGCGGGCGTTTTCTTTTAATTGTTGTTTGTTGATGCGTGGATTCAGTAGCAAGTGCTTCTAAGAAACTTTGCCTCTTTGCTACTTTGCCTCTCTAACTGCCTACTGCGACTGAACACTGAACACTTTCTTCTTATCTTTGCAAAAAAAACTATGAGCAACCCCGCCCTGATACACCACACCATAAACTTTGTTAAACAACAGCTTGAAGGTGCCGAAGGCGGGCACGACTGGTTCCACATCCAGCGGGTGTATAACAATGCGCTTAACATAGCAAAGGGCGAGGCGTGTGATTTACTGGTGGTACAACTGGGGGCACTGCTGCACGATGTGGCCGACAGTAAATTTCACAATGGCGATGAAACCGTAGGGCCCCGCATTGCGCGTGAGTTTTTAGAAAGCCACGGCGTGAGCGAAACTACCATTGCCCATGTTATTGCCATTATAGAGAACATATCGTTTAAGGGTGGTAATTTTGAGAAAAAATTCAGCAGTATAGAGCTGGATATTGTGCAGGATGCCGACCGCCTTGATGCCATAGGCGCTATAGGCATAGCACGTGCCTTTAACTATGGCGGATTTAAGAACCGCCCCATGTATGACCCGGACGTAGCGCCCGAACTAAACCTTACTAAAGACCAGTACAAGGCCAGTGCAGCCCCTACGCTAAATCATTTTTATGAAAAGCTGCTGCTGCTCAAAGGCCGTATGAACACCGCTACAGGCCGCAAAATTGCGGAAGGCCGCCACAGGTATATGGAGGGCTTTTTAGCGCAGTTTTATGCGGAGTGGGAAGGAGGACTATAGTTGGCAGTGTTCAGTGGCAGTAGGCAGGAGCTTCACTCGGATGCCCGCGACTGAGTAGAATCGAATTAACGAATTAACAAATCCACAATAACTAAAACCCGTAATTAGCCGATACGCCAAACACCTGCCTTACCTGGAAGCCCCGGTAGGCATTGTCGTCATAAATGGTCTGGAAGCTTAGGTTAGTGGTAAGGTAGCGGTTTATCTTCATTACAATATTCAGCTGGTAGTCGATATCCACATTTTGCGGGTCTTCCAGGTAGTTTGAATACAGGTTTACTATATTCTCAAAAGTTACATTGGCAATAATATCGAGCTTGTAATACAAATTGGCGTTAAAGCCCAGTTCATAACGCATACTCTCCCCTTCTTTTACGCCAAAATAAGCTTCATTGGGCAAGGTAAAATTTTTATCTACAAAAGTAAATTTAGACGTAGCGGGGGATAGGTTTATCTTAAAGTTCTCATTGCGCGTATACTGCATGCCCGGGCCTATAAGCACGTAAGCCGGCGACATAAAGTTTGTATATTCCTCACGGGTTTCGGCGCCGTTTTCGTCATTGGCATAAATATAGCCCTTGGTAAACTGTGTCCTGAAGTTTAAAAAAGCGGTATACATCCAGCGTTCTGTAAGGTCCTTGCCCACAACCGAATTAAAGTACAGCCGGTCGTCTGTTTTCTTGGCAAAGGCGCTGTTGCGTGTTTTTATAATACCGTAAGACGCGATGAGCTTATTATCCCAGCTCCACTGGCCTTTCTTGTAGTTAAAGTCGTAGTTGAGGCCCAGTGTGCCCGATATATTGTTCTCGCCACCTGCAAGCCAGTTATCAAAGGTACTCTGGTTAAACATCAGCGAAGCATTGCCCTTTTTAGTCCACGGGCCTATGGTGTCGTTATCTGCCTCTGCCATGTTAACAGGGTTATCCTGTGCAAAAGAGGCAAAAGCGGTAAGGCTAAGGGCTATTAATAAAAGAATTTTTTTCATGATAAGTAGGTTTCTCAAAATTACTGCAAACACTATGCCTTTACTGGGCGCGTATTATGCAAGAATACTCTTATTTGCGTTTATACAGCGGCACTGCTGAGCAGGCTTCGCCAAACATGATGCTTTTAGCCACAGGCATAATTTTTTGCGTAGCCAGCACATAGGCTTCCTGTGGTACCGGCTTGCGTGAGCAGCCTTTTATGATAACCGGTTTATCGGTGTAGGTTGTATAATCAAGCCCGTCTAATATTTGCTGGTAAATAAGCACGTCAAGCTGCTCTACGGTGCCTTGTATTACTTTTTTAGCCACGGGTTGCAAATACGTAGTTATAAGCATATACGCCCATGCAGGCACTATGGCATCGGTACTGCAGTGCACCGCCAGAAACGCTCCGGCATACTGCTGCCAGTCGTGGTTTTTAAGCGCTTCGCGAAAGTCTTTTTCACGCAGTACAAACCCCTCCAACAGCCATCCGGAGATGTCGAGGGTTAAGCGCTTTCCTTCAGGGTAATAATCTTCAAGGTCAAAAACCTGGAGTGCGCTGTTAGTTACGCGGTTTATTATTTCGTCTTCTGTAATTATTTCGGGTTTCATGTGTAAATTTTTTTAACGAGGCTGACTTAAACTGCCTGATTGCGGTAACACACCCCTAACCCCTCTCAAGAGGGGAACAGCTTCACTCATACTCTAACATACGAATGAAGCTATTGCCGACTGCGACTGCAAACTGAACACTAAAATTAAAGCATCCCAAGTTCCAGCTTTGCTTCTTCGCTCATAAGGTCGCGGGTCCAGGGCGGGTCGAAGGTTATTTCTACCTCAGCGGCCACTACGCCTTCAATTTTCCTGATTTTTTCCTCTACCTCGGCAGGGAGGCTTTCGGCTACCGGGCAATTAGGCGAGGTAAGGGTCATTAGTATTTTCACCTCACGGTCGGTATTTACCATTACGTCATATACCAGGCCGAGCTCATAAATATCTACGGGTATCTCAGGGTCGTATATGCTTTTAAGCACTTTTACTATCTCTTCGCCCAGTTGTGCGGTATCTATTTCCTGTTCCATAATTGTATTAGTTTTTGGCGCTAAAGGCCAGTGCATACATTTTTATTTGTTTTATCATACTCACAAGGCCATTGGCACGCGTGGGCGAAAGGTGCTCCTTAAGTCCAATCTCATCTATAAACGCGGTATTAGCTTCTAATATGGCCTCCGGCTTTTGGTTGCTGAATACGCGTATCATTATGGCAATAAGCCCTTTAGTAAGTATGGCATCGCTATCGGCGGTAAATACTATGTTGCCGTCCTGCTGTTCGGCGTGCAGCCACACCTTGCTCTGGCAGCCTTTAATAATATTATCTTCGGTTTTGTATTGCTCATTAATAAGCGGCAGCGTTTTACCAAGGTCTATTACATACTGGTAACGCTCATCCCACTCATCAAACATCGAGAATTCGTCTACAATCTCGTCCTGTATCTCTTTAATCTTCATGCTTATTTATTTGTTTCTATCCCGGCAAGGCGCATCATTTCATCTACCAGCCCTTTCACCTGCGCAGGCGGGTTGCCGTGGTCAAACGTGGGGGTCCTGTGCTGCACATCGCCCCTTGTTATGGTAAGTGTGGCGGCAAGTGCGCCATCATACTGGTGTTTTTTGCTGGGCACTTCTATATCCTGCAGGCCGTTAACTTTTTTCTCAATATCTTTTTGGTATAAATCCACCAGGGTATTCCAGTCGGCGGTGCTTAGGGCAACGGTCTGCTCTTGGGTGTCCCTGCCGTTTATAAAAGTAAGGCCTTCAGGCCTGGCGGTTATCTTTTTATAGCTGCCACGGGTAAGGGCAGTATACTCAAACTCCAGCCCCTGCATTTTCTTGTCTGTTGAAGCTTCCGCCGTTTTCTTTGAAGATGCGCAGCCCATGGCTACGGTAATAATTATAATAATCGAGAGTACTTTTTTCATTTTTATGTTTTAGTTATTGCACAGAGACACGGAGTTTTTTCACAGAGATTTTAAAGTTTTAAAAACAGATAATGGCAACTCTGTGTATCTCTGTGAAATCTTCATAGTAAAATAATCAAAAATATTGCCATACTTAGCTCAGCATCATTTGCGCTTTTTTTACCGCGGACACAAGCGCGTCTATTTCTGCAGTGGTGTTATAAAACGCGAATGATGCCCTTATGGTGCCCGGTATGCAAAAAGCATTCATAATGGGCTGCGCGCAGTGGTGGCCCGTGCGCACGGCAATGCCCATTTTATCAACCAATATGCCCACGTCATACGGGTGTATGCCTTTAAGGTTAAACGATATCACCGATGCTTTTTCGGCAGCCGTTCCTATAAGCTGCATACCTTCTATTTCCAAAAGCCTTTGGTTTCCGTATTCTAAGAGGCTTTGCTCATAAGCGGCTATGGCATCAAACCCAATGCCGTTAAGGTAATCTATGGCCGTGCCCAGCACGATGCCCCCGGCTATGTTCGGGGTGCCTGCCTCAAACTTGTGCGGCAGCCCGGCGTAAGTAGTTTTTTCAAAGGTAACCTCTTTTATCATTTCTCCGCCGCCCTGGTAGGGGGGCAGTTTCTCCAGCCATGCCTCTTTGCCGTATAAAATTCCGCTGCCGGTGGGGCCGCAGGTCTTGTGCCCGCTAAAGGCATAAAAATCGGCATCGAGCGCCTGTACATCGGGCTTAAGGTGCGGTGCTGCCTGTGCACCGTCTATAAATACGGCCGCGCCCACGGCGTGTGCCTTATCTATAATATATTTTATGGGGTTGATGGTTCCCAGCGCGTTACTGATGTGGTTAACCGCTACAATTTTAGTTTTTTCGGTAAGCAGCTTGTCAAACTCCTCCAGTATCAGTTCGCCCCTTTCGTTCATGGGTATAACCTGAAGCGTAGCGCCTGTACGTTCGCACAGCATCTGCCAGGGCACTATGTTGCTGTGGTGCTCCAGTGCCGATACCATTACATAATCGCCCGGTTTTACAAACTGCGTAAACCCACTTGCCACCAGGTTAATGCCGTGCGTGGTACCGCTGGTAAACAGCACCTCGTGGGCGTGCTTCGCGTTAATGTGCCGCTGTATGGTTTGGCGCGATGCCTCATAAGCATCAGTGGCCAGCTGGCTAAGGGTATGCACCCCGCGGTGTATGTTGGCATTAATGGTACTGTAGTACTGAGTAATCGCGTCAATAACCACCTGCGGCTTTTGTGAGGTAGCGGCATTGTCAAAATATACCAGGGGTTTGCCGTTTACCTTCTCGCTAAGTATAGGGAAGCCTGCACGAATGGCATTTATATCGAACAGTTGTAATGTAGCTGTATTGTGTATTGCATCCATAATGCATAGAATTTACGGCAAAGTTACAAAATAAAATACTGTTGCCTGCTTTAGTTGTGATTACGATTAAGGTTAAAAAAAGAGGCTGTAATTGCCTATGGGATTTAATAATAATTATAACATGAGATATTCCCAGAGAAGCACAATTTCGTATAAATAATATTTAAAACTCTGTGAACGGCTAAGAAATTAAGGCTAACCAGGAAACGAATACTAATTAATACCGCCCTAACAAACCATCGAAAACGTTGTAATTCTAAATACCGATATACAGAAATTTAAGATAAGTTTAACTTAACCGACACATAAATATACCTAATCACATGAAATCACAACATTACAAATTATTCAGCCTCGCTGCCTTACTGCTTTCCTTAGCCGGGCATGCCCAGTGGCAAAACGGGCTTTGGACGGGCCATCAGGCAGACAACTGGTACTGGAGCTTTAACCAGGGCGTAACCTTTGCCGGCGGCAGCCCTCAATATGTAGCGGATGGCCAAACTACCGTTATGGAAGGTACCGCGGTAATGAGCGATGCTGAGGGGCAGCTGCTTTTTTATGCCTCTAATGGTACAGTATGGAACAAAAACCATGTACAGATGCTAAACGGCGACAATATGCTGAGCGGCAGCCAGAGCTCTACGCAATCGGGCATTATAGTGCCAAAACCAGGGGCGGCGGGCATCTATTACCTATTTAACGTTGCCCTGGAAAACGGCCTTGTATATTCTGAAATTGATATGTCTCTGGATAGCGGCCTGGGCGCTGTTACCGCAAACAAGAATATAGTGCTTGCCGATGATGCCCGGGTAGAAAAAATTACAGCCGTATACCATGCCGATAAAGAGCGGATATGGGTAATATCGCACCGCTCGGCCAATAACGAATTTATAGCCTACCTGGTTTCTGCATCGGGGGTTGCAGGCACACCCGTTACAAGTGCCATAGGGTATTCTTATACTACCGTGGCCCCCTTTGAAGGCTCCCTCTATCTTAATGATGGCCCTGCCGGGCAGCTTAAAGCATCGCCAGATGGCACACGGCTTGCTGCGGTGCAGGATACGGGAAATATTTTTGGCTCTTCTTTGGTTGATGGCCAAATAGAAATTTTTGATTTTGACAACAGTAATGGCCAGATTTCCAATATGCGGCATTTGCAAATTGCAAATACGGCATACGGAATTGAATTTTCCCCTAACAGCCGGTACCTGTATGTTGCCGATAGCAATCGCCTTAATGTAGGTGCATTAGGCACTACGATAGTAAAAATATTCCAGTATGATATTGAAGCCGGAAATGAAAGCGCAATCGCGGCATCAGTAACTAACATAGGCCAGTATAGCAGCCGCTATCAGTGTGCCCTTCAATTAGGCCCTGACGGCAAAATATATACCATGAATTCGGCAGGGCTAAACACACTTGTTGCCATTAGCAACCCAAATAATGCAGGGTTAGCCGCAGGGCTTACAGCAAATGTACTGACAGTAACAGATGGCGACAGCATTGGCCTCCCTACCTTTAACCAAAGCTACTTCCAGTCGGGCATATTGTCTGATGAAAACTGTGGCAGCGAAGTATCTTTCAGCCTGCTGCGTATTCCCGGTGTTACCCTTACAGCATGGAACTTTGGCGACCCGGCCAGCGGCGCAGATAATACTTCAAACCTGGCGTACCACGTTTTTAGCGCGCCCGGCACGTATACCGTTACCGCCGAGGTAACCAGCAATAATGCCCTGCAAACGGTAACTGCCCAGGTAGTGGTTAGCGGCACGGGCATTGCCTTTACCCCGCCGCAGGATGTTACGCAATGTAACGCTACCGGTACCACGGCAGTATTTAACCTTACCGCGCAGGAGGCCACTATTATGGCGGGGCTGGATACCAGTCTTTACACCATCGCCTACTATGTCTCTGCAACGGATGCCGATGCTGGTACCAATGCTATAGCTAACCCCGCCGCTTTTACGGCTGCCGGGCAAACCATTTATGTAAGGATAAGTGATACGGCTTCAGCATGTCATATTGTTACACAGTTCAACCTTAACGTTACCCCGGCCCCGGTTGCGGTTGCCGTGCCTGATTTACAGCTTTGCGGCACGGGTAGCAGTGCTGTTTTTGAGCTGACTATCCAAAATTCGGCGTTGCTTCAAAACCAGCCCGGCGCAACGGTAGCGTATTTTACTTCTTCGGCGAATGCCGGTGCAAATATAAACGCGATAGCCAATGCTAACAGCTTTACCAATACCACAAACCCGCAAATCATTTACGCAAGGATAAGTTCAGGCGATTGTTATGTGGTTAGCCAGTTCAACCTTAACGTTACCCCGGCCCCGGTTGCGGTTGCCGTGCCAGATTTGCAGTTGTGCGGCACGGTTAGCAGCGCGGCTTTTGACCTTACCACACAAAACGCAGCGTTGCTTCAAAACCAGCCCGGTGCAACGGTAGCGTACTTTACTTCTTTGGCAAATGCCGATGCCGATACAAATGCCATAGCCAACGCGGGCAGTTTTACCAATACCACAAATCCGCAAACTATATATGCGAGAGTAAGCTCGGGCGACTGCTATGCGGTTAGCCAGTTCAACCTTAACGTTACCCCCGCCCCGGTTGCGGTTGCCGTGCCTGATTTGCAACTGTGCGGCACGGGTAGCAGTGCTGTTTTTGAGCTGACTACCCAAAATTCGGCGTTGCTTCAAAACCAGTCCGGCGCTACGGTAGCGTATTTTACAACATTGGCGAATGCCGATGCAAATACTAATGCTGTAGCAAATGCAGGTAGCTTTACAAATACCACAAACCCGCAAATCATTTACGCAAGGATAAGCGCTGGCGATTGTTATGCGGTTACGCAGTTTGATATTGAAGTTAATGAAGCGCCGTTATCCGCCACTTCATTTTCAATAGCGGGCTGCCCGCCGTTTAACCTTGGTGCAGCTATAACAGGTGTTGGCAACGATATACAGCTAGCCTATTATAGCACAGAAAGCGATGCCGCCGATGAAGCCAACACACTGCAAAATACAACGCAATATACCTTTACAGGTACCTCATCAACAGTATATGTACGGGCCGAAAACGCGGCGGGCTGTGTGAGTATGGCTCCTATTACCATTACAAAGGGCGACTGCATTATACCCCGCGGGATATCACCAAATGGCGACACGCTGAACGACAGTTTTGACCTTTCGTTTCTGGAGGTACACAAGCTAATTATTTACAACCGCTACGGCCTTGAGGTATACAGCCGCAACAACTATAAAAACGAGTGGTATGGCCAGGCCGACAATAATAACGAACTGCCTACCGGTACATATTTTTATGTTGTAGAGCCCGAAAGTGGCCAAAGCACAACCGGATGGGTTTACATAAACCGTCAAACGAACTAATTTCTGAATTCATTTTTTTGCTATCGGTCTCCACAGACACGCATATTTGCAGGCGGGCCTCCTTAGGGTGGCTTTGCTTGTTTTATAGTTTTAACACCGTTCGGCTTACTTTATCATATTTTGCGCTGTGTTTTTGCATTATGGTATAAATATTGCCTATACTGCTATTTGTACAAAATAGGCATGCCATATTGCTTTACGCAAAAATGCCGTATCTTTGCACTAAATTTAGACTAATAATACGTTATAAGTTATGATAAAAGTATCTGATTCAGCAAAGAAGAGGGCTGTTATGCTCATGGAGGATGACGGCTATAACGCACAAACTGATTATATAAGGGTGGGCGTTAAAAGTGGCGGATGTTCAGGCTTGTCATACGAATTAAAATTTGACAACGCGCTGAGCGAAACTGATAAAGTATTTGAAGACAATGGCGTAAAGATAGCCGTAGACAAAAAAAGCGTGCTGTACCTTGCCGGTACCGTGCTTGAATTTAGCGGCGGGCTTAACGGCAAAGGCTTTGTTTTTAACAACCCTAACGCCAGCAGGACGTGTGGGTGTGGGGAAAGTTTTTCGTTATAATTAATTTATTAGGAAAATGGAAAATTTTAAGCTAAATGATTTCGTATTTCTACAAGGAGGCAAAGACATTTACAGGATTGGAGCAACCAGACATGAAACTCTGCTTGGAAAAGGCAGCAATCCTTTTATGAAAGAGTTATATGCAACAAGCCCTTTTGATTATATAATATTAAAGGTTTCTGATGTAGAAGTTAAAGATGATGAGGTCTTGTTCGACTCAAAGGGGTCAATTAATGTTATAAAAAATCAGTTGAGTAAAGTGCCCGCAAACGCAATAAATACTTTTGTAAATAAATTTTACAGTAAATACGGCGACATGATGAGCAAGCTCGCATATGAATAATGACATTACCTTAGACGACTTTAAACAATTGCTGCTTTTTGCTCAAAATAGCCACTGGTCAAAAAATGAGCCGATACCTGCATTAAATATGTCTGAGACAGGTAAATTAGAATCTTGTTTAAAAATGCCTTTCAGGAAATTTTCGGCACGAAGTTATATCCGGATTTTATTGACAAAGCATCAATTTTGTTTTATCTCTTAATAAAGAATCATCCATTGCAGAATGGAAATAAAAGAATGGCCTGTTTATCTCTTGCATATTTTTGTGAGATTAACGACAAAGAGTTGACAATTAATCCAACGGATTTCTATGAACTTGCGCTTAATACAGCAAAAAGTTCAGACAAAGACAGTTGTATAGAAGTTATTAACAAAACACTCAATGTTACTGTAACAGATCGTTTAAAATAACTAAAATGAACAAACGAGAAACATATACGGAAGAGGATTTAAGAGTCGAACTCGAAACTAAAGAATACGAGTACGGTTTTTATACCGATATAGAGAGCGATACGTTTCCCATTGGGTTAAGCGAGGATGTTATACGCGCGCTATCCTTAAAAAAGGAAGAGCCTGAATGGATGACCGAATGGCGCCTCGACGCCTACCGTGCCTGGGAACAAATGACTGAGCCTACCTGGGCGAACGTGCATTATACAAAGCCTGATTTTCAGGCCATATCTTATTACTCCGCACCTAAGAAGGCCGACCCGAGTAAAACGCTTAACGATGTGGACCCGGAGCTTTTGGCAATGTACAAAAAGCTGGGCATCTCTGTAGATGAGCAGAAAATGATGAATAATGTGGCCGTTGATATTGTGGTCGACTCCGTTTCGGTGGCTACTACGTTCAAGAAAACATTAGCCGAAAAAGGCATTATTTTCTGCCCGATATCCGAAGCTATTAAGGAGCACCCAGAGCTTGTAAGAAAGTATATGGGCTCTGTAGTGCCGCAAAAAGACAACTTTTATGCCGCGTTAAACTCAGCAGTATTTACCGATGGTTCATTTTGCTACATCCCAAAAGGCGTTCGATGCCCGATGGAGCTTAGCACGTACTTCCGTATTAACCAGGCCGGTACCGGCCAGTTTGAACGCACGCTTGTAATAGCCGACGAAGGCAGCTACGTAAGCTACCTCGAAGGCTGTACCGCGCCAAGCCGTGACGAGAACCAGCTGCACGCTGCCGTTGTAGAGCTTATAGCCATGGATAATGCCGAAATAAAATACAGTACGGTACAAAACTGGTTCCCAGGTAACAAAGAAGGTAAAGGTGGGGTGTACAACTTTGTAACCAAACGCGGCATTTGCGAAAAAAACGCAAAAATAAGCTGGACCCAGGTAGAAACCGGATCTGCCATTACCTGGAAATACCCAAGTTGTATATTAAAGGGCGATAATTCGGTAGGGGAATTTTACTCTATTGCTGTAACTAACAATTACCAGCAGGCCGATACCGGTACCAAGATGATTCACCTGGGCAAGAATACTAAGAGTACCATTATATCTAAAGGTATCTCGGCCGGTAAATCGCAAAACAGCTATCGCGGGCTGGTACAGATAGGAAGCCGTGCCGAAAACGCGCGTAACTTTTCTCAATGCGACTCGCTGCTTATGGGTAACAACTGCGGTGCGCATACGTTTCCGTATATAGAATCAAAAAATACCACGGCCAAGATAGAGCACGAAGCTACCACCAGTAAAATAGGCGAAGACCAGGTGTTTTATTGTAACCAGCGCGGCATCCCTACAGAAAAGGCCATTGCCCTTATAGTTAACGGCTTTAGCAAAGAGGTGCTTAACAAGTTGCCGATGGAGTTTGCTGTAGAAGCGCAGAAGCTCCTGGAGATAAGTTTAGAGGGAAGTGTGGGGTAATTGATTTGTTTAAAGTTTAAACCTGAATGTTATGGATATCATTCTTAAAAACGTAAAGAAAAAAGACCTTCCTGTGATTGAATCGCTTGCTAAGGCTTTAGGTTTTGAAATTGGTTCAACTGAAGAAAAGCCTTATAATCCTGAGTTTGTAAAAGAAATACGTGAAGCCGCCGAAGGGGTTAAAAATGGTAAGGGAACAAGGATAGAAATCAAGGATCTTGATAAATATTTAGGCCTTTAGTATGTCTGAAAGAAAAATTGAGATTGTTGTCTTTTCTGAAAAAGCTGAAAAAGATCTGAGATTTTGGAATAAATCAGGAAACAAGGCTATCATAAAAAAAATATCCGAACTTATCAAAGCCATTCAAATAAATCCTTATGAAGGAATTGGAAAGCCGGAAGCGTTAAAACATGAACTTTCAGGGGCATGGTCAAGGCGGATTGATAAGGAACACAGGCTCATCTACCAAATTCTTGAAGACGGCACCATTGATATACTGAGCATAATATCTTTAAAAGGCCATTACTAATAATAAACAGAGCTAATAGCTTTAATAAAACAAACATGTTAAGCATTAAGAATTTACACGCCCGCGTGGAGGACAAAGATATTTTAAGAGGCATCAACCTTGAGGTTAAGGCCGGAGAGGTACATGCCATAATGGGCCCTAACGGTTCAGGCAAAAGTACGTTATCGTCAGTTATTGCCGGTAATGAAACCTATGAGGTAACTGATGGTGAAATACTGCTTGAAGGTGAAGACATAGGCGAACTGGCCCCGGAAGAGCGCGCGCACAAAGGTGTGTTCCTTTCGTTTCAGTACCCGGTGGAGATTCCCGGAGTATCGGTAACCAATTTTATGAAGACTGCCATTAACGAAACCCGCAAGGCTAACGGTAAGGAAGAAATGCCGGCCAACGAGATGCTGAAGCTTATCCGCGAAAAAAGCGAACTTTTGGAAATCGACCGTAAGTTTTTATCGCGTTCGCTAAACGAAGGTTTTTCGGGTGGTGAGAAAAAGCGTAATGAGATTTTCCAGATGGCGATGCTGGAGCCTAAGTTGGCTATACTTGATGAAACCGACTCAGGCCTTGATATTGATGCGCTACGCATCGTTGCAAATGGCGTGAACAAACTGCGCAGCGAAGACAACGCGGTTATTGTTATTACCCACTACCAGCGCCTGCTTGACTATATCGTTCCTGATTTTGTACACGTACTGTACAACGGAAAAATTGTAAAGTCGGGCGGGAAAGAGCTGGCTTACGAACTTGAAGAAAAAGGCTACGACTGGATTAAGGCGGAAAATTAATTTTTAGTTTCAGGTTTCAGGTTTAAAGTTGTTTTTAAAGTTGATTATAGCATGGCGGCAATTAAACGTTTTGAAGACCTTGAAATCTGGAAAGAAGCACGGAGATTGGCGAAGGAAATTCACCTTATCTCTGTAGAAACTGAACTAAAAAATGACTTCAGGCTAAAAAGCCAGGTCAAAAGTGCCTCCGGCTCTGTCATGGACAACATTGCAGAGGGCTTTGAAAGAGATGGTAACCTGGAGTTCAGGCAGTTCTTGTCAATTGCCAAAGGTTCTGCCGGAGAAGCACGTTCACAGCTTTACAGGCTATATGATTGTAATTATATTTCAGCAGAAAATTTGGATATACTGGTTGGAGACTATGAGAACCTAAGCGGAAAGATTAGTAACTTTATAAGTTACCTGAATAAAAAAGATTTTAAAGGGATTAAATTTCAGTAAGCTGATAATTTAACCAAAAACAAATAAGCAATGATTTTTCAGATTTGTAAGGAAACTTGAAACCTGAAACTTGAAACAATTATTAAGGAAGATTTTCAGATAAGAGTGAGCAACCTGAAACCTGAAACCTGAAACTAAACTATGGACCTTAAAGAAAAACTATTATCGTCTTTTATGGCTTTTGAGGAAGGGGTAGACGTTACCACCAGCCTGCACGACATCCGTACCGAAGCCATTAAGAATTTTGAACATAAAGGCTTCCCTACTAAAAAGGAGGAGGAGTGGAAATATACATCGCTAAACAGTGTGCTTAAGCAGGATTTTACCGTGTTCCCAAAGCACGAGAATATACTTGATTACGCCGATGTTAAAAAGTACTTCCTGCACCAGGTAGATACCTATAAGCTGGTGTTTATAGACGGCGCGTTCAACTCATTTTTAAGCAGCACCACGCACGACGGGCTCGATGTATGCCTTATGAGCAGCGCACTTACCAAACCTAAGTATAAAGAAGTTATTGACACCTATTTTAATAAGATAGCCAATGCTGATGATAGCCTTACATCGCTCAACACCGCGTTTGCTAATGAGGGGGCGTTTATAAACATCCCAAAAGGAAAGGTGGCCGATAAGCCGATTGAAATTATGTACCTGAGTACCGGTATCGAATCGGCGCTCATGGTACAGCCGCGCAACCTCATCATAGTGGGCGAAAACGCACAGGTGCAAATTATAGAGCGCCACCAGAGCCTTAACAGTAACCCTGTGCTTACCAACAGCGTTACCGAAATTTTTGCGCAGCCGTATGCCAATGTAGATTATTACAAGATTCAGAACGACGTGCAAACGGCAAACCTGGTAGACAACACCTACATAGCCCAAAAACGCAACAGCAACGCTTCTGTACATACTTTTTCGTTTGGCGGCAACATTACACGCAACAACCTGAATTTTTACCAGCAGGGCGAAAACTCAGAAAGTACGCTAAAAGGTATTACCATTATTGGCGACAGGCAATTGGTAGACCACTTTACGCTTGTGCGACACATAGAGCCAAATTGCGAAAGCCACCAGAACTACAAAGGCATTTTCGACGGCAACTCCACCGGGGTTTTTAACGGAAAAATATATGTTGAGAAAGAGGCGCAAAAAACCGACGCCTTCCAGCAGAACAACAACATACTGATAAGCGACAAAGCGACCATCAATGCAAAACCTCAACTTGAAATTTTTGCTGATGACGTAAAATGTTCGCACGGCTGCACTATAGGCCAGCTTGACGAAAGCGCCATGTTTTACCTGCAAAGCCGCGGCATCCCTAAAAAAGAAGCCAAGGCCCTGCTTATGTATGCCTTTAGTAACGAGGTTATCAACAGTATCCGTATACCGGAGCTTAAGCAGCGTATTACAAAGCTAATAGCCAGTAAGCTGGGCGTAAATATGGGTTTTGACCTTTAAGAATTTATCCGTTTTTAGATAATAGGAAACTGCCTTTCGGGGCAGTTTTTTTTAATAATAGCGGTGTATTATATTTTACCACAAAGCCCGCAAAGTTTTTTTCACGATGAACACAAAGCTGTTAGAGTACTATACCGTCTCCTAAAAGGACACAAAGCTTTGTGTTCTTCCGCCAAAGGCGGTTTGTTTGCCTTAGTGCACCTTGTGAAAAACCTTGTGGACCTTGTGGTAAAAATTTCACCATTAAGTTATATCTCACGAAGGAGCAAAGTCGGGGAGATGATATGCAGAATGTAAAAATTGTTGAATTTGTTTCAAGACAAAAGAACAGTACCTTTGCCCCGCATGGAAACCAAACGTTATACCTACCCCAAAGCCGAAAAGCTTAAAAGCCGCAACCTGATAGGCGATTTGTTTACACAGGGCAAGTCGGTATCAAAATACCCGCTGCGGCTGGTGTACATGCCGCTGGAAACGCTGGAAGGTGTGCCCCTGCAAATGGGGGTATCGGTTTCTAAAAAACACTTTAAGCGTGCGCACGACCGCAATTACTTTAAGCGTGTATTGCGCGAAGCCTACCGCCACAACAAGCACCTATTGTTTGATGCGGTAGACAAGCCCTATGCAATTATGTTTTTTTACCAGACCAAAGACCGCCTGACCCCCCAGGAAATTACCGAAAAGACCATTCAGTTATTCCAGAAATTCCTCATTCAGGAGGGATTTGCAAATAAGCCGGAGTAACATACTAACGGCATACACTTTAGCGTTTTACAGCTAAAGAAACCAACCAACATGAAAAAAACAGTATACGCATTGCTTATTGCCCTGGCGGTAATGGGTTGTAAAAAAGGGGAAGAGGCAGCAACTACCGATGTAGCTTATGAGGCGAAAGCCGAAACCGTACAGAATGCCCCGCTGGCTAAAGATGAATCGGCTGATAAAACAGCTGAAAATCCGGCCCAGGTACAGCAGCAAATCATTAAAAATGCCGACCTCCGTTTTGAGACTAAAAGCATCGACACTACCGCGCTAACCATTACCGCGGCCATAAAAAAGTATAACGGCCTGCTGCAAAACGATTCCCAGTCAAAAGAGTACAATACCCTAAGCCGTACCATGACTGTCCGCCTTCCCTCGGGAAATTTTGAAGGCTTTGTGGCTGCGATAAGCAAGGGCGTCAGCTATTTTGAAAAAAGGGACATAACCGCAGAAGATGTTACCGAAGAGTATATTGATGTAGAGGCCCGCATGAAAGCCAAGAAAGTACTGGAGGAGCGCTATTACGATATGCTGCGCAAATCTAATAAGGTGGATGACATGCTGAAGATAGAGCAGGAAATTTCGGCCATACGCCAGGAAATTGATGCCGCAGAAGGCAGGCTCAGGTACATCCGCAGCCGGGTATCAATGAGTACGGTTACCATAGTATTCTACAAAATTACCGAAACGAACGAAGGCGTTACCGAGTCGTATTCCGGCAAGGTCTGGGCGGCGATAAAATCAGGTTTTAACGGATTATCAGGTTTCTTCCTGGTGGTGCTTAATATTTGGCCAATAATCGTTATTTTCGTAGGAGCCTATTTCATTTACAGAAGAAGAACAAGAAAAAGAAAAAATGATGTTTAAAAGACTTAAAAAAAAATACGTACTCCCCGCGGTTGCAACCGTAGTGTTGTTTACCACGGTAAGTTTTACCTATAAAGACGATTTCTTTGAAATTGCCAAACAGATAGAGATTTTTACCACGCTGTATAAAACGGTCAATACCAATTATGTAGACGAAACCAATCCCGGCGAGCTGATGGATAAGGCCATTAAAAGCATGCTGGCCGATTTGGACCCCTACACTAACTATTTTAACGAGGCCGATGTGGCACGCTTTAAGATAAACAACACGGGGGAGTATACCGGCATTGGCGCGCTGATAACCCGTAAGGAGGGTAAGCTAATAATCAAGGAGCCGTATAAAGACTATCCTGCCGATAAAGCGGGTCTTAAGGCCGGTGACGAGATTATACAGATAGGCGATGTAAAGCTGGCCGACTTTAAAGAGGATGCCAGCGAACTGCTTAAGGGCTCTAAAAACACTAA
>Ga0247803_1000193_pt1 | contig 35620 bp, 30 predicted proteins | sample UWRJL014104B1_FD_180928 | JGI IMG/M metagenome (GOLD analysis project Ga0247803, IMG submission 180928) | Plant litter microbial communities from Arlington Agricultural Research Station in Wisconsin, United States - UWRJ-L014-104B-1 | ecosystem: Environmental > Terrestrial > Plant litter >... | reverse complement strand
GCCCCGAACCAGGGGAAGCAGAGCGGCACCCCGCCGCGGATCGGCCGGTCGGGAGCGAACTCGCTGAACGCGCTCATCCACAGCACCGGCGGCCGGCCCGTCGGTGTCCAGCTGGTCACGTGCGCACCGTGCAGGTACACCTCGGCCGTGCCGGCAACGCCGTCGACCCTGACGACGGGCAGACCACCGTGGCCGATCCCGATCGTCACGGATGCCGGCAGCGCCGGTGCGGCCAGACGCGCCACGGACTCCGCGACCACGTTGAGCACCGGCTGGTCGATGTCGACGGCGAAGCCCGACTCGTCGTCGTGCAGTTCTTCGAGGGTCGCCAGCTGCGACCGGAGCAGGGCCGGCGGCATGAAGTGCTCGCTGCGGCCCTCGAGCCGGTTGGCGAGCACGTCGAGCGAGCCGGCCAGGTGCACGAACCGCACAGTGGGTGCCGCTGCGAGGATCGCGTCACGGTAGACCCGTTTGAGCGCTGAGCAGGCGATCACGAGCCCGGTGCCGGCGGCTCCCGCCTCGGCGAGGGCCTCCCCCACCAACGCCAGCCACGGCCACCTGTCGTCATCCGTCAGCGGAACCCCACCGGCCATCTTGACGATGTTGGCCTGCGGGTGCAGCCCGTCGGCGTCGGTGAACGGAACCCCCAGGGAATGCGCCAGGAGCGCACCGATGGTGCTCTTGCCCGACCCGGACACCCCCATCACAACGACCTGGAGAGGGGCCGTCACCCCGGTCTGGGTTCCCGACCGGTCGGCAGCGGGGCGCTGCAGCGTCGCGCTCACCAGTCGTGGACCGTTCCGTCGGCCAGCCGGTTGTAGGGCAGGTAGGCGGTGGCGTACGGGTACTTGCCAGCTTCGTCGACGTTCAGGTCCACGCCGAGTCCGGGCTTGTCGCCGGGGTGCAGCATGCCGTTGTTCCAGCTGTAGGACTGCTCGAAGACCGCGTTGGTCTTGTCGCCGTGCTTCATGTATTCCTGGATGCCGAAGTTGTGGATGGCCAGGCCGAGGTGCATCGCCGCGGCCATGCCCACCGGCGAGATGTCGGTCGGGCCGTGCATGCCCGACTTGATCTGGTACTGCGCCGCGAACTCGAGGATCTTCTTGAGGTGCGTGATGCCACCGGTGTGGGTGACCGCGCTGCGCACGTAGTCGATGAGCTGCTCTCGGATGATCTGCTGGTAGTCCCAGATCGAGTTGAAGATCTCACCGATCGCCAGCGGCGTCGTCGTGTGCTGGCGCACCAGGCGCAGCGCCTCCTGGTTCTCGGCCGGGGTGCAGTCCTCCAGCCAAAACAGGTCGTAGGGCTCGAGCGACTTGCCGAGCTTGGCGGCCTGGATGGGCGTCATCCGGTGGTGGCCGTCGTGCAGCAGCGGCAGCTCCGGGCCGAACTCGTTGCGCACGGCCTCGAAGACCGTGGGCACGTGGCGCAGGTACGAACGGGTGTCCCAGTCCTCCTCCGCGGGCAGGGCCCCGCGCTGGGCGGGCTCGTGGTCGTAGCGCACGCCCTCGTTGCCGGGCAGGCCCTTGTTCGAGGCGATGCCGTAGATGGACTCGAGGCCGGGAACGCCGGTCTGCACCCGGATGGCCTTGAAGCCCTGCTCCAGGTGGGAGTTGACGCTGTCGAACACCTCGTTGAGGGACTTGCCCGAGGCGTGGCCGTAGGCGAGCAGTCCGGTGCGCGATGCGCCGCCGAGCAGCTGGTACAGCGGCATCCCGGCGGCCTTGGCCTTGATGTCCCACAGGGCCACGTCAACGGCGGAGATCGCGGCCATGGTGACCGGGCCGCGGCGCCAGTAGGCGCTGCGGTAGAGGAACTGCCAGGTGTCCTCGATGTTGTGGGCGTCGCGGCCGAGCAACAGCGGCACCACGTGCTCGGTGAGGTAGGCCACCACGGACAGCTCGCGGCCGTTCAGGGTGGCATCGCCGAGGCCGGTGAGGCCGTCGTCGGTGGTGAGCTTGAGGGTGACGAAGTTGCGGTCGGGGCTGGTGACGATTACTTCAGCCTTGTCGATCTTCACGAGTGCTTCCTTCTGTTGGAACTACGGCGCAATGGGTGAGTTGGGGGGGGGAGGTCAGTCGACCGACGGCGGGGTGCTGCCCGGCCGGTACGCCCGGAAAGACGCCGTCGAGAGCGACGGGTCGATGGGCGGCTCCGCGTCATCGGTTCCGGCGCGGCGTGCGGCGATCTCCGCGACGATGACGGCGTGACGCTTGTCGGTCAGCGGGTAGAAGATCATCAGGGCGACAGCGAGCACGGAGGCCACGAGCGGGATCAGGCCGGCCCCGGCGCGAATGCCGAGTTCGGCGGAGGCGGTCTGCACGGATTCGCCGGCGGCGTAGCCGCCCCAGGCCAGGGAGAAGGCCGCGAGGGCGCCACCGACGGCCTGGCCGGTCTTGCGGGTGAAGGAGAACAGCGCGTAGGTCATGCCTTCGGCACGGACCCCGGTCTTCCACTCGCCGTATTCCACGGTGTCGGCCTCCAGCGCCCACACGATCATGTTCACGAGGATCATGCCGACCTGGCAGACCGCGAGCCCGGTGAAGCCCAGCCAGACCGGGTCGGAGGGGGCGAAGAAGACGATGAGCCCGCCGACGGCCATGATCGCGCCGCCGGCCATGTAGGCCGCGCGCTTGCCGAACTTGCGCACGATGGCCGGGATGAAGGCGGCCATGCCGAAGGTCGCCACGATCTGGAAGACGGAAAGAGCGGCGTAGAGCGGCAGGGCGTGCAGCACGTCGCGCAGGTAGTAGAGCTGCACTGTGCCCAGCGCGAGGAAGCCGGTGAGGAAGACGAACGAGCTGATGCAGAGCATAAAAAGTGGTTTGTTGCCCTTGAGGGTGGCCAGACTCTGTTTCAGCGACACATTGGTGACCGTCCGAACGACCTTTTCCTTGGCCGTGAAGACAGTGAACATGTACAGCGCGGTGCCGACGACCACGAAGCTGAGGGTCATGACGGTGAACGTGGCCTGCAGGTCGGCGCCGGGCACGATCAGCGGTGCCACGAAGATGCCGAGTCCAGCACCCACGATCATGCCGCCGATGGTGCGCGCACTGGCCAGCTTGGCCCGTCCGGTGGGGCTCTGGGTCATCGCGCCGGCCATCGAGCCGAACGGGATGTTGACCAGGCTGTACGCCAGCCCGAGAGCGGCGTACGTGCAGTATGCGTAGATCAGCATGCCGGACTCGCCGATCTGCGGTACCGAGAAGGTGGCTGCGGAGAGCAGCAGCAGCGGGACGGAGCCGAACATGATGAACGGGCGGAACTTGCCGAATCGCTTGCTGTAGGCCCGGTCGACGATGCGGCCGGCGAAGACGTCGGCGAAGGCGTCGAAGATGCGCACCACGAGCAGGAGCGTGCCGGCGGCGGCCGCGGAGATCCCGGCGACATCCGTGTAGTACACCAGCAGGAACATCGTCGCCGTGGTGAAGGCCAGGTTGTTTGCGGCGTCGCCGGCGCCGTAGCCGACGATGCTGAGCTTGCTCAACGTGGCGGGGGCGGACGTGCCGGTGGGAGTGGCCGTGTTCGCGAGAACTGAGGTTGACATGGGGCTCCTTTACCCGTTGTGCGGATGTTGGTGAAAGTTGGGGGCTAGGCGGTGGCGCGGCGGGATGCGGCCGGCAGGGAGGACGGAAGACTGCCGCCGGCGGGACGAGCCGGCACGTTGCGGGTTCCCGTGAGCGGGGCGGCGAGGCGCTGGGCGCAGCCGATGAGGTGGTCGAGAGGAGCGGGAACGGGACGGGGGCCGTCGAGGCTGACACGATCGGCCGGACTACCGGCGCCTGGCTTCACCATCTGATGGCCCTTCCTTCGCGACTCTGCGGTACCGCGGGTGTCGCGGCGTGAACTCTTCACTCAGTAGAACACGTAAATTCCAGTTTGGCAAGCGGTTGCCAACATTGGTTGCGGATGCGGATCGAGGGCGCCGACTTGCCGCAGATGCGCCCGTGAGAGGCTCCGACGAGACCTTTTCAAGCAACTCGCGAGGCGGGCCTCCCTCGACGTGCCGCAATGAACCCCTTACGGAGCTCCAAAGGGGACTATTGCGGCAACTCGCGATGGGGCGCCAGGGCAGGGCGCCCCCTCGAGCGACTTCGTCGGGAGCCGCCAGCGAGTTGCCAGTTCGCGCCCATTGCACGCGCCAGACAGGGCCCCAACTGGCAACCCACCCGACGCGGCGGTCGTGAGTTGCCAGTTCGCGCCGGTTCGGGGCGCCGGAGAGGGCCTCAAGTGGCAACTCGCGGGGCGGGCGCTCTGAGGGGCGGCGGCGCCAGATGTGGGGGCCGGGCGGCTTACTCCGGCGCGGCGACCGCGCGGATGGCGGCCAGCACGGCCTCGTCGGCGGCCAGGCGCGGGTCGACGAGGGTGACGAGCCGCTCAATGAGGCCGTCCTCCCCCGCCGCCACGGCCGCGGCCACGGCCGCGGAGTCCTGGTCGACGAGCGGATACCCCGACAGGACCAGCGCCACCCAGGAGCCGATGGCCCGGATGCCGGCAACCGGCTGCCTGCCGGCGGCACGCTCGGCGAGCACCGTCGGCACGATCCGCACGCGCAACTTGGTCACGGCTTCGCCGGAGATCTGGCCGAGCAGGTGCTCGATGCGGGCGTTGTCGAAGCGTGTGAGCAGGGCGGCCCGGTAGGCGTCGAGCTCGAGACCCTCGGCGGGCAGGTGCCGAACGACACTGTCCCACCAGTCGCTCACCCAGCCGCGGCAGTCCGGATCAGCCATGGCCTGGGCCACGGTCTCGTGGCCGCGCACCAGCCCGGAATAGGCCAACAGGCTGTGGGCGCCGTTGAGCAGCCACAGTTTGCGTTGTTCGAACGGCTCGATGTCCTCTACGAACCGGGCGCCGGCTCGTTCCCAGGCCGGGCGTCCGGCCGGGAAGGATCCACTGAGCACCCAGTCCCGGAAGGGCTCGGTGACCACGGCCGCGCCGTCGTGCCAGCCCGTGAGGGCGGCGGCAGCGGCCAAGTCGGCCGGGGTCGTGCGCGGGGTGATCCGGTCCACGGAGGTCGAGACGAACGACAACTCGGTGTGGATCCAGGCGGCCAAGGCCGGGCTGGTCAGGCGGGCGAGCTCACCGAGGCCGCCGGCGAGGAAGTCCCCGTTATCGGGGATGTTGTCGCAGGACACGATCGCGAGCGCTCCGCCGCCGGCGCGGCGCCGGGCGTCGAGCCCGAGCAGCAACCGGCCCAGGGTGGTGGTCGGGCCGTCCTGCGCCATCTCCGGCAGGGCATCCGCCGCCAGGGCTTCACGCAGCCACGCCACGTCGGCCGCCACGGCGGGGTCGGCCAGGTTGGGCCGACCGTCGGAGGTCAGCCGGTAGCCGGCCTCGGTGATCGTCAGGGTCACGATGCTCGTGGCGGGCGCCGCGAGCAGCTCGCACAACCGGGCGAGGTCCGCTCCGTCCACGGCCTCCACGATGCTCGCCACGATCGTCGCCGAGTCCCCGGTCTCCGAGCGTTCGATGAGCGTGAACAGTCCGTCCTGGGGCGCGAGCTCCCGGGCGGCCTGGGGATTGCGGCCGGTGAAGGCGGCGATGCCCCATTCGGCGTCGTCGTCGACCCGGTCGGTGAACCAGGCCTGGTGCGCCCGGTGGAACGCGCCCAGGCCGAGGTGCACGATGCGCACCGGGGCGGTCTTCTGCGGCTGTCGGGTGCGCGCCGCGTAGGCGGCGCGGGACAGCGCCTGCATGGTGTCGGTGCCGGTTTCGGTGGCGATCACAGTTTGAAGACCTTTCGCGGGATGGTGTCGACGAGGTCGACGATGATGCGTTCGGCCGAGCGGATGTCGATGCGCCCCTCCCGCACGAGGCGGGCCAGGAAGGCCGCGTCCAGCCGGCGGGCCATCTCGTGTCGCGCGGGGATCGAGAGGAAGGCGCGGGTGTCGTCGATGAATCCGGAGCCGCGGTAGAAGCCCGCGGTCTCGGTCACCGCCGCCCGGAACCGCAACACGGCGTCCGGGGCATCCAGGAACCACCACGGTGCCCCGACGTAGACGCTCGGGTAGAAGCCGGCGAGCGGGGCGATCTCCCGCGAGTAGACCGTCTCGTCGACGGCGAAGAGCACGAGGTGGAAGTCGGGCAGGTTGCCGTACTTTTCCAGCAGCGGGCGGAGCGGGTCGACGTAGGTCGTGGTGACCGGGATGTCGTGGCCGGTGTCGGCGCCGAACCGGGTGAAGGTGTCGGTGTTGTGATTACGGAAGACGCCGGGGTGCACGGTCATGACGAGCCCGTCGGCCACGCTCATGCGCGCCATCTCGAGCAGCATGTGGCCGCCGAAGGCCCGGGACTCGGCGGCCGACAGCGTGCCGGCCCGAGCGCCCTCGAACAGGCTCGCGGCTTCGGAGGCGGACAGGTCGACCGCGAGCGGTTGGAGGACGCCGTGGTCCGCGGACACGGCACCGTGGTCCCTGAAGTAGCGCCGGCGCCCGGCGAGCGCGTCGATGTAACCCGAGTAGCTGGACGGCGCCGTGCCGTTCCATGCGGCCAGGCGGTCCACGTTCTCGGCGAAGCCGGCCGCGGCGGGGTTCAGGTAGGCGTCGGGACGGAAGGTGGGCAGCACCCGGCCGGTGAAGGTGGGGTCGTCGGCCAGCGCCCGGTGCACGGCGAGGTCGTCCATCGGGTCGTCGGTGGTGGCGAGGACCTCGATGCCGAACCGATCGAACAGCGCCCGCGGCGGAAGGCATCCGTGGCCAGGGCGGCCTGAATCGTGTCGAAGAGCGCATCCGCGTTCTGCGCATCCGGATGCTGGTCGATGCCGAACAGCTCGCTGAACTCGTGCTGCAGCCAGTAGCCGGACGCCGTACCCGCGTAGAGGTGCCAGTGCGCGCAGAAGGTGCGCCACACGTCGCGGGGAGCGGCCACCGGCGTGTTCGAGAGCCGGTCCGGGATGCCCAGGTCGCTCAGTCGCACCCCGGCGGCGTGCATCAGGCGGGTGACGTAGTGGTCGTACCGGATGAGCAGCTCGGCGGGGTCCGGGAACGGCACGTTGCCGAGCAGGATGGCGGGGTCGACGTGTCCGTGCGGCGACAGGATGGGGAGCGCGGCTACCTCTGTGTAGAGCTCTCTGGCCACCTCGCGCGTCGCAGGATCGACGGGGAACAGTCGGTCTGGATCGAGGTCAAGTTTCATGGTCACTCCTTCATGCAACACGGGGATACTGATTTTGTCAACCGGTTGCCAAAACCGGTGTGAGGAAGTCTGGGAACCCGGGGAGGGTCAGGGACGGTGCGGAGTTACCGGGCGGCAGGACCGGTCGAACCGCGCACCACGAGTTCGGTGACCAGGGCCACCTCTGACTCGGGGTGCGGTGCGCCGGCGTCTTCGTCGAGAAGCTGCATCATCAGCCGCACGGCCCGGTCGCCGATCGCGCCCAACGGGGTGCGCACGGTGCTCAGCTGCGGTGAGGTGAAATCGGAGCCGAAGATGTCGTCGAAGCCGATGATGCTCAGCTTGCCCGGCACATCGAGCCCGCTCTCCTGCGCGGCGCGCATCAGGCCGATGGCCATGAGGTCGTTGTACGCCAGCACCGCGGTCACGCCGGAGGCCACGACGCGCGCCAGGGTGGCGGCGCCGCCGGCGAGGGTGGGTTTTCCCGGCCCGATCTCGACGATGGTCATGCCGAGCGCCGGTGCCCGCTCGAGAAGCTCCGCCCAGCGGGCCCGGTTCATCCAGGAGTTCACCGGCCCGGACACGAACCCGATCGCGGTGTGCCCCAGCGCGCCGAGGTGCGCCAGGGCCTGCTCGATACCGGGGCCGATGTCGGGCACGATGCCCGGGATGCCGTGCACCTTGCGGTTGATCACGACGAGCGGACGCTGGTCGGCGAGCTCGACGATCTCCTCGTCGGACAACCGCGACGTCACCAGCACCAGGCCGTCGACAGAGGGAGACAACCGCTCCGCCGCGGCGGCCTCGCGTTCGGAGGACTCCTGCGACTCCGCGAGCAGCAGGGTGTACCCGCGCATCGAGGCCGCGGACTCCGCACCACGGACCACGTTGAAGAACATCGGATTCGTGATGTCGGCCAGCAACAGGCCGAGCGAGTTGGTGCGACCGGTCGGGAGCGCCCTGGCCATCGGGTTCAGTCGGTAGTTGAGTTCCTTGGCCGCAGCGTGGATGCGCTCTTCGGTCTTGACGTTGATCCGGCCGGGCTTGCTCAGGGCGCGGGACACCGTCGACGGGTTGACCCCGGCGAGCTTGGCGATGTCGTAGATCGTCGCCGCCGGCCGTCCCCGGCGGGCACCGCGGGACGCCACCGGCAGGGTGGACTCTGCCTCAGGTGCGGACTTGGCTTCAGTCACGATCTACTCATCCCTGGAGCAACCGGTTGCGTGGATGCCGCGCGTCGCCCCGAGTTCATGGTGCCACAGGTGCCGCCGCTACGCGTGCCCGCACGCTCACACCGCGACGCCGGCCTGGACATCCTGTTCCCTGTGGGTCTCCACCAGACGCAGCCGGTTGGCCCGGCGCACCTCCTGGCGGTCCGGGTCCGGTACCGGTGAGGCCAGGAGCAGGCGTTGGGTGTACGGGTGTTCAGGGTCACCCGTCACCACGGCGGCCGGGCCCTGCTCGACGATCTCGCCGCGGTACATCACGGCAACGCGGTGGCTGATGTGCCGCACGACGTCGAGGTCGTGCGAGACGAACAGGTAGGAGACGCCGGTGTCACGCTGGATCTGCAGGAACAGGTCGAGCACCCGCGCCTGCGTGGTGAGGTCCAGGGCGCTGACCGGCTCGTCGCAGACGATGAGCTTGGGTGACAGGGCGAGGGCGCGCGCGATCGCGACCCGTTGCCGCTGGCCGCCGCTGAACTCGCGGGGCAGCCGGCCGATGGCGTCGCCGGGCAGGCCGACCTGGTCGAGCAGTTCCTTCACCCGCAACCGGGATGCCTTGTGGCCGACGCCCTGGATGCCCAGCGGCTCCGCCAGGATGTCGCCGACCTGCATGGCCGGGTTCAGCGAGGTGTAAGGGTCCTGGAAGACGACCTGCAGATGGCGGCTGAGCCGCTGGCGCTCCCGGCGGCTGGCGTGGGAGATGTCGTCCCCCTCGAAGGTGATGGCGCCCTTCGTCACCGGGGCCAGGCCCAGGACCGCGCGTCCCAGGGTGGTCTTGCCCGATCCGGACTCGCCCACCAGGCCGAGGGTCTCCCCCGCGGCGATGTTGATGTTGATGTCGGTCAGGGCACGGAACGGTTGGGCGCGGAAGCCCTTGCCCGGGTATTCGACCACGAGGTCGGTCACGGTGAGCAGGTTCTGGGCGGCGGCTGATTCGGTCATGATGAGGCACTTCCCTTGGCGCTTGCGACGAGCATCGTCATCGGTTCCTTGTCCTCGAGCATCGAGGACAACAGGGTGATCGTGTACGGGTCCCGCGGCGTGCGCAGGATCTCCCGCACCGGCCCCTCCTCGACCAGTCGGCCGTTTTTCATGACCACGACCCGGTCGCACAGGTCGGCGACCACGCCGAAGTTGTGGGTGACCAGGATGACGCCGACGCCCAGACGTTGCTGCAGGTCGCGCAGCAGGTCGAGCACTTCGGCCTGCACCGTGACGTCGAGGGCCGTTGTGGGCTCGTCGGCGATGATGAGGTCGGGCTCGCAGCTGATCGCGCCGGCGATGAGGACCCGCTGGGCCATTCCGCCGGACACCTCGTGGGGGTAGGCCGCGAAGGTGCGTGCCGGGGTGACGATTCCCACGTCGGCGAGCAGCTTGAGCGCCCGCGCCTTGGCCTCCCGCTTGGAGATGCCCAGGACGGCGACCATGGGCGCCACGAGCTGGGAGCCGATGGTGAACGCCGGGTCGAGGTTGCTCATCGGTTCCTGCGGGATGTACGAGATCCGGGCGCCGCGGAGTGGCCTGAGGCGGCCCTGCTCGACGCTCTCGTCGCCCGGTGCCACCGTGTAGTTGCCGTCGAACTGGATGCTGCCGGCGACGATGCGGGCGTTGTCCGGCAGCAGGCCGAGGATCGAGAAGGCGGTCTGGGACTTGCCGGAGCCCGACTCCCCCACGATGCCGAGGACCTCACCGCGGTCGACGTGGAACGAGACGTCGTCGACGACCTTCTTGATGCTGCCGTCGGCCTGCGGGTAGCCGACGCCGAGGTTGGCCACGCGCAGCAGGTGGTGTTCGGTTCCGGCGAGGACGGCGGCCGGGGTCTTGCGGTTCTCCCGGGAGACTCGCGCCAGCGCGACCTCTTCGGCGCTCTTCTTCTGCGGTTTGATGGTCTCGGCGTCCTCCAGCGCGTCCCGCACGGCGTTGCCGAGGAGCACCAGCGCGCCGATGGCCAGGCCGATCGCGAGTCCGGGCCAGAGCAGCAGGGTGGGGGTCAGGTAGACGTTCTTGAACCCCTCGCTGAGCATCACGCCCCAGGTGGCCGTGGTCGGATCGCCCAGGCCGAGGAACTCGAGTCCGGACTGGATGCTGATCGCCACACCGCAGACCATGGCGGTCTGGATGATGATCGGCGCCCGCACCACGGAGAAGATGTGCCGGGCGATGATGCGGCTGTCGCTGAGGCCGGACACCCTGGCGGCATCCACGTAGAGTTCGTTGCGCACCGAGCGCACCGCGGTCCGGGTGAGCCGGAAATAGCCGGGGCTGATCAGGATTCCGAAGGCGATCATGGAGACCCAGACCGACGGGCCGAAGGCGGCCCGGATGGTGAGGAGCACGATGATGCCGGGCAGCGCCATGAGCACGTTGGTGACCCAGTTGGCCACCGAGTCGAATTTGCCCGCGTAGTAGCCGCCGATCAGGCCGGCCGGCAGGCCGATGGCGATGGCCACCGCGGCGCAGAGGATCGCCGAGAGCAGCGTGATCCGGGTGCCGAAGACGAGCCGGCTGAAGGTGTCGCGGCCGGCGCTGTCGGTGCCGAGGAGGTTGACCGCGTCCGGCGCGGCCAGGGTCTTGGCGATGTTGGCGAAGTTCTCCCCGAACGGCGCGATCGCGTCGGCGAAGATCGCGACGACCGCCATGACCGTCAGGATGACGACGGCGATGATGCCCATCGGATTGGTGAGGATGCGCTTGAGGGTGTTGGCGCGCACGACAACACCGCTCTGGCCGGTGGGGGCGATGGAGGCAGTGGGGAGGGTCATGAGACACGCACCTTGGGGTTGAGCCACCCGTTCGCGAGATCCACGAGCAGGTTGACGATGATGACGATGACGACGGTGTAGAGCACGACGCCCATGACCAGCGGGATGTCGCCGAGGGTTGTCGAGCTGACCGCGAGGGCGCCCATGCCGGGGAGTGCGAAGATCTGCTCGATGATGACGACGCCGCCGAGCATGCCGATGAACTGCAGGCTGAGCACGGTCAAGCCGGCCGGGGCTGCGCTGCGGAGCACGTGCTTGAACAGGATGACCCGTTCGCTGATGCCCCGGCTGCGGAGTGTTTTGACGTAGTCCTTTTCGAGCTGCTTGATGACGGCGCTGCGCACCTGCTGGGCGGCACCGGTGACGCCGTTGATGACCAGCGCGATGACCGGCAGGGTCAGGGATGCCGTCCAGGCCGACGAGGGCGAGTCGGGCGAGATCGAGGAGGTGGCGGGGAACAGCTTGAGCTGGATGGCCAGGACGGTGACCAGCACGATGGCGAGCACGAATCCGGGGATCGCGTCGCCGATCACCGCGGCGGTCTGCACGACCCGGTCGATCCAGCCGCGCTTGACCGCCGCGGCCATGCCGAGCAGCGTCGCGAGAATCGCGATAACGATGATCGCGGAAACGATCAGGGCCAGGGTGACCGGCAGCCGGGTGATCAATGCCCCGGCGACCGACTGGCCGGTGAACCAGGAGTGGCCCAGGTCACCGGTGAGGGCCTGGCCCAGCCAGCCGAGGAACCGTGCCACGAGGGGCTGGTCGAGGCCGAGTTCAGCCGACTTGGCGTCGAGCTGCTCCTGGGTGGCGTATTCGCCGAGGATGTTCCGCGCGATGTTCGCGCTGGAGAAGTAGAGGAGGGCGTAGGTCAGGCAGGCGATCGCGAAAAGCACGACCACGCCGGCGACCAGCCGCTTCATGAGAAAAGTAAGCACGATATGGCTCCATTGCGCATTCTGCTCGGGTGGCGGGTCCGGGGTGCGGGCGGTGAGACCCGCGCCCCGAACCGGCCGGCTGGACTAGTTGACGGGCGAGTAGTTGTACAGGCTGGGCACGGCCTGCTGGGTCTGCGGTACGACCTCGACGACCTTGCTGTTGCTGTAGTACATCTGGCTCGGGCGGAAGAACGGCGCGAACCAGGCGTTCTCGACGACGTACTCGTTGACGGCTCCCGCCAGCTCGGCGCTCTGGTCACCGCCGCCCTGGGTGGCCAGGAGCGCCGCCGCCAGCTCAGGAGAGGTGGAGTCGAACGGGTTGTAGCCGGCGGTGGTCGCGATCTGCTGCTTGATGACCACCCACGGTTCGCCCTGGAAGACGCTGAACCAGGCGGCGGAGTACTTGGCGCCGGAGATGTCGGCGACATAGTTGGCTTGCGGAACCGATTCCTGTTCGACGGTGATGCCGATATCGGCCAGCTGCTGCGTGACCACGGCGAGGATGGCTTCGGTCCCGGGCATCAGCGGCAGCCTCAGGGTGAAGCCGGATTCGTAACCGGCCGCGGCGAGCAGCGCCTTGGCCTTCTTCGGGTCGTAGGGGTACGCCTCGTCGAGGTCGGCGTCATAGGCCGCGGTGTCCTTGTTGAAGATCTGGGTGGTGGCTTCACCGTGGCCGAGCGCCAGCTGCTCGAGGATCGTTTCCCGGTCGATGGCGTGGTTGATCGCCTGGCGCACGCGCACGTCGGCGAGCTCCGGGGTGATGGCCCCGTCCCGGTCGAAGAGGAACAGTCCCATCCAGTCGGTGCTGTACTCGGTGAGGGTGAGCCCGGCGCCCTCGGCCTGCGCGCCGGTCTTGGGGTCGAGCAGCGCGGCGTCGATCTGGCCGGACACGAGAGCGTTTGTGCGCGCCGTGATGTCGGTCAGCACCTTGAAGACGACCTTGTCGTACTTCTGGGCGTCCGGGTTCCAGTAGTCGGGGTTGGCCGTGAAGGTGAACTGGGATCCGGACACCGAGTTGGCGGCATCCATGATGTACGGGCCGCTGCCGACCGGAGCGGTGTCGATGTCGGCGGTGGCCAGGGCGGCCGGGCTGCCGATAAGGCCGGGCGCCTGGGTGAGGTAGTACTCGAGCGCGGGATCGGGCTCGCTCAGCGTGATGCTGATGGTGGTGTCGTCGACGACGTCGACCGCGGAGACCAGGGCGATCTGCTGGGCATCCGGGCCGTTGTCGGCGAGGAAGTGGTCCAGGTTGGCCTTGGCGGCGGCGGCATCGAAGGTGGTGCCGTCGGAGAAGGTGACATCGTCGCGGAGCGTCAGCGTGAGCCGTGTGTTGTCGTCGTTGTACGACCATTCGGTGGCCAGCATGGGGCTGAGCGTGCCGTCGGCGTCGCGCTTGATCAGAGTGTCGTACGCGGCCTGGTAGATCGGCATCTGGTGGCCGAGGTGGGCCTGGGCGGGGTCGAACGACTTGATGTCGGCGAGGGATCCCAGGGTGAGGGTCCCGCCGGTGGCGCCGGCGCCGGACGAGGCGCTGGGATCGCTGCTGCCGCCCGCGGCGCAGCCCGACAGCCCGAGTGCTGTCGCGGTGAGAATGGCGACAGCTGTCGCCATGGAGTGAAACTTCATTGTTATCTCCTGGGTTGGGGGGAGGTCTCGACACTGAGGTCTCGACGCCGAGGTGCAACCGGTTGCCAGCCCTGACCAAACAGGGGCTGGCTCGATTGATTGGTAACGCTATATCAGCAGTCGGGCTTTTGGCAACCGATTGTCGCCCTTGTTACTGAAATGTTTTCAGGTTGAGTTCGGGCGGTTCGGGGGCACGAGGAAGGGCCTCCCCACACCTCGAAACGAGGGTGGGAAGGCCGGTGATCGGGCTCTTGAGGCCGGGTCAGTCGCGCTCGGAGAAGGTGCCTTCCGCACGGATGCGCTCGTTGAGCGCGGCGAGGAATTCGTCCGGGTCGAAGTCCAGGGAGACCTCCCGGCCGGTCCAGCTGGACAGGTGGATGGCGTTGGCGAGGCGCACGCCCTTGATGCCGTCGGAGCCCGGAGCCAGCAGCGGGGTGCCGTCGAGGATGTTCGCGGCGAAGTTCTCCAGCACGCCGGCGTGCTGACCACCCCAGGCAGACTCGAACTCGATGGTCTCCTGGGTGTAGAGCTCATCGGTTTTCAGCTGGCCCGTGAACAACTTGAACACGTCGCCCATGTCCATGCTCTCGCTGAGCTCCCGCTCCGGCTTGGTCAGCCGCGACACCGTGGCGGTCTTGGAGTTCTCGACGACGATCTTGCCCTGGTCGCCGAGGATCTCGAAGCGGTCGGTGCCGATGAGGTCGTGGGTGGCGGTGACGAAGACCCCGGTGACGCCATTGCCGAAGTCGGCGAGGGCGGTCACCTCGTCTTCCACGGCGATGTTGCGGCGAAAGCCGTAGGCCACCTTCGAATACACCGACTGGGGCACGCCGCAGATCCACTGCCAGAGGTCCAGCTGGTGAGGTGCCTGGTTGACCAGGACTCCCCCGCCTTCGCCACCCCAGGTGGCCCGCCAGGCGCTCTGGTCGTAATAACCCTGGGGGCGCCACCAGTTCGTGATGATCCAGTTCGAGCGCAGGATGGTGCCGATCTCGCCGTTGTCGACGATTTCCTTCAGGCGCACGTAGAGGGGGTTGTTGCGCTGGTTGAACATGATGCCGAAGCTCAGGTGCGGCTTCGACGCGGCGAAGGCATTGAGCTCGTCGACCTGCTTGGTGTAGACGCCGGCCGGCTTCTCCACCAGGGCGTGGACGTCGCGGCTCAACGCGTCGATGCCCATCTGCGGGTGCAGGTAGTGCGGCACGCAGGTGACGATGGCGTCGACCTCACCGCTGTCGAGCAGGTCCAGGTGGTTGTCGAAGAACCGTGCGCCCGGATACTCCGCCGCGGCGATGCCCGCCTTGGCGGGATCGGTGTCGGCGATCGCGGCGACCACCATGTTCGGCACGAGGCCGTCCTTGATGAACTTCGCGTACATCGAGCCCTGGGCGCCCAGCCCGATGATGCCCAACCGCACGGTCTTGGTCAGCACGGCGCTTGTCAGCACGGTGTTCGTCATAGTGTTGCTGCCTTTCGGTCGTTCTCTTCTGTGTTTTCCGACGCCGCGCTGCTCTGCGCCCGCTCGGGGTAGGTCTGGTCGTAGACGTCCTGGATGATGTTCAGCGAGCGCTGGGCCTCGACCGGGCTGATCCAGAAGGCCTCCGGCTCGTCCAGGCGCGCGTAGAAATCCTCGATCAACAGCTGATGGGACACGCCCCAGTAGGAACGTGCGCCTTCGGCGACCGCGCGCTCCTCGACGACCTCGACCCGGCCATCCTGGTAGCTGATCGTGAGGTTGCCGCGCAGGCTCAGGGTGGCCTTCTCGGTGACGATGTCGATGGTGACCGGCGCATTGACCGCGTTGGCCAGGGTGGCGTAGAAGACGCTGCGCGCACCGTTGGTGTGCTCGAGCACCATCTCGGCCGTGTCTTCCACCTCGATGGTGTCGCCGAGCGCGCGGGTGCTGGCGTTGCCGCGCACCTCGCTGACCTCGCCGACCAGCCACTGCAGCAGGTCCAGCGTGTGGATCGCCTGGTTCATCAGCAGTCCGCCACCACCGGTGGCCCAGCGGCCGCGCCACGGCCGGTCGAGATAGTACTCGGCGCCGCGGAACCACATCACCGCGGCCGACGCCCCGGCGATTGCACCCAGCTCGCCGGAGGCCAGCAGCGCCGCCGCGGCCTGCACCGGTGCGTTGTAGCGGTTCTGGAAGCAGACCGCGATCTTGGCCTGACCCCGTTCCGCCGCGGCCACGATGCGGTCGCCCTCGGCCCGGGTATGCGCCAGGGGCTTCTCCATCACCACGTGGATGCCGCGCTCAAGCGCGTCGATGGCGATGGACGCGTGCAGGTGGTGCGGTGTGCAGATGTGGATGACATCCGGGCGCACGGTGTCGAACAGCTCGAGGTGGTCGCCGAACCCGGGCACGCCGTACTCGGTGACGGCGGTCTGGAGGCGGTCGGGGTGCACGTCGCAGACGGCCACCAGGACGGCGCCGGGCAACGCCGCGATGGCCGCGAAGTGCAGGCTCGAGATGTCGCCGCAGCCGATGACGGCCACGCGCCTCGGGGTGACGGCCGGAGTGGCGGTGCTCACGTGGTGCTCACGCCGATGTCGGCGAGGAGACCGGCGAACGCTCGCGCCGCCTCGCCGAAGGCGGTCGGGCCGGAGAAGCCGCCGAGCTCGTGCTGGCTGGCCAGGTGTGGTTCGAGGGAGGCGAAGCCGGTGTAGCCGTCATCGCGGAGCGCCGTGAGGGTCTCGCGCAGTTCGCCGTCACCCTGACCGGCCGGCACCACGACGCCGGTGGCGGCCACGGCATCCTTCACCTGCAGGTAGTCGAGGTAGGGGCGCAGCCGGGCGTAGCCGTCGGTGAACGGCTTGACCCCGACCTGCACGAAGTTGGCGTTGTCCCAGGCCAAGCGAAGCGCCGGCGAGCCGACGCTCTCCACGAGGTCGAGCACCCGCTCGGGGGTGTCGCCGTAGATGTCCTTCTCGTTCTCGTGCAACAGGGTCACGCCTTCCCGCTCGGCGAGGTCGGCGAGCAGGCGCATCCGGGTGAGCACGCCGTCGCGGATGCTCTCCACCGGGACGCCGGGAGCGCGGAAGAAGGAGAAGACCCGGATGTTCGGGGTGCCGAGTGCGTGGGCGACGCGGATGATGCGCCCGAGCCTGTCGACCTCGAGATCGGCATCGAGGGAGACGTCGACCTTGCCGATGGGCGAGGCGACGGCGGAGACCGCCATGCGTTCGCGGTCGAGCAGGGCCGCGAGGGCGCTCAGCTGGTCGTCGGCGAGGTCGACGACGTTGGTGCCCCAGGCGCTGCGGACCTCGATATGGCGGGCGCCGAGGGCCTTGAGGACGGCGACCTGAACGGCCGGGTCCGGGTCGATCTCGTCGCCGAAACCCGAGAGGGTCCAGGCAACCGATTGCTGTTCTGACACGATGTGACGACCTCCGTCGTTGTTCGCTTCATTGGGAACTCCGCGACAGAATCGTCGCGAGGTATGCTCACTCTACGTTGAGCCGATCGATTTTGGCAACCGGTTGACAGAACTGGGCGGGATGGTGTGACATAGCCTATGAGGCACTTCTTCGTGCCCGCTCTACTGCTCGTTTCTCAACACAAGGATGTGGCATGGTCGACCTCAGCGCGAAGCCGTTCAATCTTGATTCGGCCGCAATCGAATGGGTGCATGCCACCATCGAGTCCCTCAGCCCCGACGAGAAGATCGGGCAACTCTTCATCAACCTCAACACGAGTTTTGCTCCCGAGTACCTCGATCGAGTGCTCGACACCTATCACGTGGGCGGCATGCGCTACATGGGGTCGGACTCCCTGGCGGTGCAGGAGCACATCCGGCACGTGCAGTCCAGGTCGAAGGTGCCGCTGCTCATCGCGTCGAACCCGGAGATGGGTGGCTTCGGCAGCATCGATGACGGCACCCTGGTCTCCACGCACCTGCAGGCCGGCTCGCACCCCGACAAGTCCATCGCCCGCGAGATGGGCAGGGTCGGCGGCGTGGAGACCGCGGCGCTCGGCTGCAACTGGGCATTCGCGCCGATCGTGGACATCCACTACAACTGGCGCAACACCGTGATCAGCACCCGGGCCTTCGGCAACACCCCGGAGATCGTGATCGAGCGGGCCAAGGAGTACTTCGACGGCCTGAGCGAGTCGAACATGGCCGCCGCCATGAAGCACTTCCCCGGCGACGGCATCGACGAGCGCGACCAGCACGTGGTCACCAGTTACAACACCCTCGGCGTCGACGAGTGGGAGGCCGGCTATGGCCGGGTCTACCGCGAGCTGATCGACCATGGCGTGCAGTCCATCATGATCGGCCATATCGGCGCCCCCGAGCTCTCTCGCAAGTTCCGGCCCGGCATCACGGATGCCGAGATCATGCCGGCCACCCTCGCCCCCGAGCTGCTGCAGGACCTGCTCCGCGGCGAGCTGGGCTTCAACGGCCTGATCCTCACCGACGCCTCGATGATGGTGGGCATGACCCAGGCGATGCCCCGCCGCGATGCCGTGCCCGCCGCGGTCGCCGCCGGCTGCGACATGTTCCTGTTCTTCCGCGACCCCGCCGAAGACACCGAGTACCTGCGGGAGGGCATCCGCACCGGGGTGGTCACCGCCGAGCGCCTGCAGGAGGCGCTCGAGCGCATCCTGGGCCTGAAGGCGTCGCTCGGCCTGCACACCACACCCCGCGACGAGCTTGTGCCGGGGCCGGAAGCCCTGGCGGTGATCGGGTCCCCGGAGCACCACGCGGTCGCGGCGACCATTGCCGACAAGACCGTGACGCTGGTCAAGGACACCCAGGGCAACCTGCCGCTGCGTCCGGAGACGCACCGGCGCATCCGTCTCTATGGCGTCTCCGGCGCGGCCGACTTCACCGGCACCGACCCCAACTCGTACCTGCAAATCGCCCGCGACGAGCTGGAGCAGGCCGGCTTCGAGGTGCACGTGTTCAAGGACGCGGCGCAGCGCAAGGCCGAGGGCGAGGAAAACGTCTACTTCCACACAGTCATGGCAGAAGAGGCCAACGGCAGCTATGCCGAGAAGTACGACGCGGCCATCGTCTTCGCCAACGTGGCCGGCTTCGCCCAGGAGGCCAGCGTGCGCATCAAGTGGTCCACTCCGATGGCGTCCGAGATCCCCTGGTACGTCACCGAGGTGCCCACGGTCTTCGTGTCGCTGAACCAGCCCAACCACCTCATCGACGTGCCCATGGTCAAGACCGTGGTGCACGCGCACAACCCCAGCCGGGAGGCGATCCACGCCGCCGTGCAGAAGATCATCGGTGCCTCCGAGTTCCAGGGCACCTTCAACGACAACGTCTGGTGCGACACCTGGGGCACCCGCCTCTAGCCGCCCTGCCCTCATCCGCCGGCAATTGTTACCCGTGCGGACAATTGCGCCCGGCGCACCGGGTGCAATTGTCCGCATCGGCAACAGTTGTGCGGCACAGCTCGACCCAACCCCAAGGAGAATGACAGTCATGGCCACAATCGGCGTTCAAGCAATGATGCTCAAGGACAACTTCGCAGCGGATGGCGCGTTCGAAACGCTCCGCGCGGTGAGCGAGATCGGGTACCACGCCGTCGAGATCTCGCAGATTCCGATGACCCCAGCCAACGTGGCCGAGCTGGGCCGCGCGCGCACCGAACTCGGCATGGACATCGCGTCGCTCTCGGCCTCGCTGTCAAACATCCCGGGGCGCCCCGGCGAGTCACTCACCGAGGGTTTTGACAAGATCGTCAGCGACGCCAAGACCCTGAACACCTCCATGGTGCGTATCGGCATGCTGCCCTTCGAGGCCATGGCGTCGCTGGATGCCGTGCTCGAGTTCTGCGATGCCACCAACGAGATGGCCGCCCGGCTCAACGACGAGGGCATCGGGCTGTATTACCACAACCACCACATCGAGTTCGCGAAGTACGACGGGAAGCTGCTGCTCGACATCATCGCCGAGCGCGCTCCGCTGATGGGCCTGGAGATCGACGTGCACTGGGTACAGCGCGGCGGCATGGACCCGGTCACCACGCTGAAGAAATACGGCGAGCGCGTGTCGATGGTGCACCTGAAGGACTACCGCATCGGTCAGATCCCGCCCGAAGCGTTCGAGGCGCTTGCGGCCGGGGACCATGCCGGCTTCATGGCGGCGTTCTCCGGAGTCGTGCAGTTCGCCGAGGTCGGCGAGGGCAACCTCGACTTCACCTCGATCATCGACGCCAGCGAGGAGATCGGCGCCCGCTACCTGCTCGTCGAGCAGGACGAGCACTACGGCCGCACACCGCTGGAGTGCCTGCAGACCTCGTACGACAACCTGGTCGCCCTCGGCTACGGGCACCTCTTCTAACCGGCCACGCTGGTCGAGCTTGTCGAGACCCCGCGACGTGCCTGCGGGTCGATGCCACAGCTTCCGAGGATCATCTCACCAGGTCTCGACAAGCTCGACCAACGGGTGGTGGCGGTTCAGCGCTTCTCGAACACCCACAGGCCGTTCGTGGCCGGGAACCAGGGTCGGCCGCCGCTCGTGACGTCGAGGTGCGAGAGGGCGTCGACGTACCCGCGTTGAGTAACCGATTCGCTGTGCACAAGATCGAATCCTCGGTCGGCGGCGTCGTCGCTGTACCTGGCCAGGGTGAAGAGTTGGTACCGCTCCAGGGCCTCCCTCGGGAAGGTCTCGATGCCCCAGGTGAGCGTGAAGAGGAACTCGGCGATCGCGTGCCGGGTCCCGGTCAGGCTGCGCCCGCTCAGGTGCAGCGCGCGCAACAACGGGTGCGGGCTGCGCCGCAGGTAGTCGTGGAAGGCCTCGATATCCATGGGCGACAGCCCGTCCACCGTCGCCGGCTCCAGAGGACGGTCCGGCATGACACCGTCGCGGATGATCAGCCGGCCGCCGTCACGCAGGCTTTCCCGGAACCGGGTCAGAGTGAGCGACACCGCGTCGTATCCGAGCACGGGCGCCTCGGTCTCCGGCGACGTGCCGTAGGAGTACACCTCGTGCATCAGGGCGCTCACGACGATGGTGTCGAACGGTTCGCTGAACAGCAGCGGCACCTGCTCGGCGTAGCCCTGTCGCACCTCGTGCAGGCCGCCGAGCCCGTTCAGCCTGGCGATGGCGTCCGGCGCGGCGTCCAGAGCGGATGCCCGAAAGCCGGCACCCGCGATCGCCTCGGTGAGTTCGCCGCCGCCGGCTCCGACATCCAACACCCGTGGCCCGCGCAGGTGTGGCAGCACCATCCGCGCCTTGTCACCGAGCGAGGTGCCCATCCGGTCGAAGTAGCGAGGCTCGAGCGCAACGGTCGGCATGGGTGTGCGTTCTCCTCGCGGGCAGTGGGTGGGGAAGGCTCAAGGTTAGTGCCACCCGACGTCGAGGCGTCCGGAAGGACCGTGGCCGCTCAGCCACCCAACTGGGCGGCGCCACGGGCGAACGCGGACTCCAGCATGCTCCGCGGCCAGAGATCGAAGAGTTCGTGGTCCTCCGGCAGGTCGTCCACCGACGTGCCGGCGTTCGCACTCGAGCGGATGGTGTCGGCAACCTTCTGCAGTGCCGCCATCTGGCGAACCACGAAGTCCCGGTTCACCACCGCGCCGTGCCCCGGCACGATGACGTCGTCCGGCCGGATGGCCTCGAGCAGTCCCGCGAGAACGGCGGGCCAGCCCAGCGGGTAGCTGCCGGAGCCGAACATCGGCGGGCCGGATTCCTCGATGACGTCCCCGAGCAGCCATACCCGGCAGTCCGGCACCAGGACCGCGAGGTCGGTGTCGGTGTGGCCGGGTTCCAGCGGAATCAGCTCGATCGTGCGCCCGCCGGCCGCCACGGCCGTGGGCGCCGTGACCAGCTCACCGGGCGGGGTGAGCACGACGTCCGCCCATCGTTTGTCTGGTTCACGGGACGGGTCGGCCTGTTGGGCAGCCAGCCGGGGGCCCTCGTACTCGGCGAAGTGCCGGGGAATGAGGTGGTGGCCATAGACGGGCACCGACGAGAACACGGCGAAGGCCTGGTTGCCGAAGGTGTGGTCGTAGTGTGCGTGGGTGTTCACCACCGCCGCGATCGGAAGCCCGAACCGGTCGGCGACGTCCCGGATGACCTCGTCGGCCTCCGCCGGGTTGTTGCGGGTGTCGACCACGGTGAGACCGGCGGGCCCGACCACCACGACCACCGAGACATCCATCGGGTCGTAGCGCCGTTGGAAGACGCCACGACCCACCTCGAGCCAGCCTGATTCGGTCATGGCTCGAGGGTAGTCCCCGCGCTAGCTGAACATCCGCGCTAGCTGGGCGCGTCGAGCACGGCGCCGTTGGTGGCCACGAGCTGCTGGTACCAGTGGAAGCTGTCCTTCCGCACCCGGTCGTAGCTGCCCTGCCCGGCATCGTCGGCGTCGACGTAGATCACGCCGTACCGCTTGGTCATCTGCGAGGTGGAGGCGCTGATGATGTCCAGGCCGCCCCACGCCGTGTAGCCCAGCAGGGTCACGCCGTCGGCGATCGCCTCGCGCACCTGGCGCAGGTGTTGCACGAAGTAGTCGATCCGGTACGGGTCGTGCACCTGGCGGGTGTCGGAACCGCCGGTGGCGGCGTCCGCGGCCGCGCCCTCGAGCACATCGGTGGCGCCTAGGCCGTTCTCCACGATGAACAACGGCACCTGGTAGCGGTCCCACAGGTCGTTGAGCACGTACCGGAGGCCCTCGGGATCGAAGTGCCAACCCCACTCGGTGGTGGCCAGGTGCGGGTTCTTGATGGTCGAGAACAGGTTGCCACCGGTGGCGCCGTACTTCTCCGGCGAGACGGAGGAGACCAGGCTCATGTAGTAGCTGAACGAGAGGAAGTCCACGGTGTTCGCCGCGAGCAGCTCCTCGTCGCCCGGCGCCATCTCCACCTGGATGCCCTGGTCGCGCCAGAATCGGCGCACGGTGCCGGAGTACCGGCCGCGCACCTGCACATCGGTGTGGAATAGGTTCATGTTGTTGTCGAACTGGGCCTTGACGATGTCGGCCGGGTCGCTGGAGGCCGGGTAGTGCGACATCCGGGCGAGCATGCAGCCCACCTGCGCGGCGGGGTCGAGCTCGTGCACGATCTTGGTCGCCAGGGCGCTGGCCACGAACTGGTGGTGCAGCGCCTGGTAGCCGGCCTGGCGCGGGTCGACGCCGGGAGCGGGCTCGCGCTCGATGACGCCGCCGCCGGTGTACGGCTCGATCAGGGTGGTGTTGATCTCGTTGAAGGTGAGCCAGTAGCGCACCAGTCCGGCGTACCGGCCCACGATCGTGCGCGCGTAGCGCTGGAAGAAGCCCACCACCTCACGGCTGGTCCAGCCTCCGTACACGGTGACCAGGTGCAGCGGCATCTCGTAGTGCGACATGGTCACCACCGGTTCGATGCCCTTCTCACGCAACCGGGTGAAGAGGCGCTCGTAAAACAGCAGGCCCTCTTCGTTCGGTTCCGCCTCGATGCCGGTCGGGAAGATGCGCGTCCAGGCGATCGACATCCGCAGCGCCTTCAGCCCCATCTCGGCGAAGAGGTCGACGTCTTCTTGCCAGTGGCCGTAGAAGTCGCTGCCGCTGCGCTTGGGGTAGCCGGCCGCGCCGGGGCTGGCGATCGCCTCGGCGATGGTCGCATCCGACGCCTTCATCAGGGCGCTGATGTCGACGTAGTCACCGGCGGTGCGGTGCGGGATGACGTCGGCCTGGGACAGGCCCTTGCCGCCCTGGTCGAAGCCGCCCTCCACCTGGTTGGCCGCGAACGCGACGCCCCAGAGGAAGCCGTCGGGGAAGGCGCCGGAGGCGCCGGCCGGGCTCGGGTCGGTGCCGGTTGCCGGGGCGGTGGTGTCGTGGCTCATACGGTGGTCTCCTTGAGAGCTGCGGCGGCGGGGGTGACGCGGATGAGCGCATCCCCCGCGCGCACCGGCCCGGTGGTGCCGGGGTCGACGGTGTACTTGGCAGAGTTGGTGATCACGATCACGCTGAGCGTGTCGTGGGTGGCGCCGACGGCTGCCAGGTCGACCTCGAGCAGCAGGTCGCCGACCGACACCCGGTCGCCGACGGCGACGTGGGCGGCGAAGCCCGCGCCCTTGAGGTTCACGGTGTCCAGGCCCACGTGAATGAGCACCTCAACGCCCGAGTCGCTGCGCACGGCGACGGCGTGCTTGGTGGGGAACAGGGTGGCGACGATGCCGTCCACCGGCGAGGTGACCGTGCCGGTGGTGGGGCGGATGGCGGTGCCGTCGCCGACGAGGCGCCGGGAGAAGGTCTTGTCGGGCACGTCGTCGAGCGAGACGAGCTCACCCGTCATCGGGGCGGAGACGATCTCGCTGGATTCAACGGCCGCGTGGCGCGGCGCGACGGCAGTGGCGGACGCATCCGACGTGGCGGCCACGGTCGTGGTCGTGGCCGTGCTGGTTTTGGCGGTGCCGGCCTCGGCGGTGCCGGCCAGGATCGACTCGTCGATACCGAGGATTGTGGAAACAACGGCCGCGACGATGAACGCGATCACGATGCCCACGATCGCCCAGACGAAGGTCTCGCCGACGAGACCGGGCAGGCCGGGCAGGCCGCCGTTGCCCGCGAGCACGTAGGCCTTCACACCGAAGCCGAGCGAGATGGCGCCACCCACGCCGGCGCCGGCCATCGTGGCGATCAGCGGACGGCGAAGCGGCAGGGCCAGCCCGTACAGGGCCGGTTCGGTGACGCCCATCAGCGAGGTGAAGGTGGTGGACAGCGACAGCGCCTTGATCTGCTTGTTCTTCGCGCGGAGGAAGACACCGAAGACGGCGCCGGCGGTGGCGAAGGTCTGCACGTAGGTGAGCGGCAGGAACTTGTCGTAGCCGAGGGTGGCGAGGTTCTGCAGGATGAACGGCACGAGCGTGTAGTGCATGCCGGTCATGATGATCAGCGGCAGCAGGGCGCCGATGACGAAACCGGCCGGCACGCCGCCGTTGTCCAGGGCCCAGTTGATGCCGCCGGCGATGCCCGAGCCCACAAAGGTGCCGAGCGGGCCGAGCACGATGAGGGTGATCGGCACGACAACGACGAGCGAGAGCATCGGCACGAAGGTGAGCTTGAGGAACGATGGGATGATCCTGGTGAAGCCGCGTTCGACCCAGGACAGCAGGTAGACGCCCAGCAGCACCGGGATCACCGAGTAGGAATAGGTGGCTGCCGTGACGGGAATGCCGAGCAGCCCCACCGGTTCCCCGGCGGCCAGCAGTCCGGTGAGCGCCGGGTAGACCAGCGTGCCACCGAGCGACGCCGCCACATACGGATTGGCGCCGAGCTTGCGGGCCGCCGAGACCGCCACGATGATCGGCAGGAAGAAGAACACCGCGTCGGCGATGGCCGAGAAGATCAGGAACGTCTGCGAGGCCGGGTCCACCCAGCCGAATGAGTTGCTGAGCGCCAGGATTCCTTTGAGCAGACCGGCGCCGGCGATGGCGGGCAGGATCGGCGCGAAGGTGCCGGAGATGAAGTCGAGAAAGCGGGTGTGCAGCTTCTTCTTCGCGCCGGTCGCGGATGCGGCGGCCGCGCCGTCGACGGAATCGCCGGTGGCCAGGCGGGGCAGCTCGGCCACGATCGCGCGGTACACGTCGGGCACGTCGTTGCCGATGGTCACCTGGTACTGCGAGCCGGCCTCATTCACGCCCATCACCGGCGAGATCGCGGTCAGCGCGACCTGGTCGGCCTTGGTGTTGTCCTTCAGGCCGAAGCGCAGCCGGGTCACGCAGTGGTACAGCGAGTCGATGTTCTCCTCGCCGCCGACCGCGGCGATGATCGCCGCGGCATCCTTGTCGTACTTCAAGGGGTTCTCCTTCATTGAAGAATCCCGGCTTCACGCGGTTACCCTGACGCGGCTTCGGATTCGGTTCTGTTTTTTGTGGGGCGGGAGCGGATGCTCCCGGGTTCGGGGTTCCTCGTCAGAGGAAGCTGTTGATGTGCAGGCCGATGTAGACCTTCTCGGAGGCGCTCATGGCGTGGCCGTGGCTGCGCATCACGAAGGAGTCGACCTTGTCGACGCAGGCGAAGGCCGCCTCCTTCTGCTCGCGCAGGATGCGCAGCAGCTCGGCGTCGTCGCGCTGCACGGTCTCCCCCAGCAGCACCCGCTGCGCGAAGAAGCGCAGGTGGGTGACGAAGCGGAGGTAGGCGGGGCTCTCATCGTCGTAGGCGAGGCCGAAGTGCAGCCGCACAATGTCCAGAATCGAGTGGGTGAGCTCCATCAGCCGGGATGCGCTGTCGGCCGCGCCGCCCACCTGGGCGTTGATGATGTGCAACGCGATGCTGATCGCCTCATCGGTGGGCAGCTCGATGCTGAGCTTGGTGTTCAGCTCGAGAACTGCACTCTTCGCGAAGGCGTATTCGGTTGGGTAGAACCGCCGCACCTCCACGGCCAGCGGAATGGTGAAGTCGCCGCCTTCCTTCGCCCGGGCGACGGCGAAGGAGAGGTGGTCGGCGAGCGAGGCGTACAGGCTGTCGCTGATCTTGACCCGCAGTTCCTCCCTGGCGCGAGTGACGAGGTCGGCGGTCGCGGAGAGGATGTCCGCGGGGATTGACCCCACGATCGACGCGAAGTGCCGGCTAGCCGCGGCGTCGTCGAGCCGGAAGATCTTCTCGATCATCGACTCGTCGATCAGTTCTCCGGGCTTGGAATTGAAGCCCAGGCCCTTGCCGAAGACGATCACTTCCTGCAAGGAGTCGTCGAGGCTGTCGACAACGTTGTTGTTCAGTACTCGCCTGACGATCACTGCTTATCCACCATCACACCTGCTTCGGGAACACACTCCTGCTGTCGTCGTCTTCGAGAACAGCCATGGTGTTGCCTGCGAAAGCAGTGACAAGCCGAGAAAAGAGTAACACGGCCGAGATGCCCAGCCGACGGTCATGGATGAACTCCGGCATCGGCACCCCACATCACTTCGCTGAGGTCGTGACGTGGTGTGAAAGTGCGTCCAGCCATCGGCCGATGAGATCGTGGACTATCTCTGGTGTCTCGATCTGTGGATTGTGGCCGGCCCTGTCGATGACTGCGGCGGTCATGTGCGGGTAGTGCTGAAGCAGGGACAGTTGATCCTGCCATCCCACGAGTGCGTCCTGGCGGCCAGTGACGAGCAGGTGCGGGCCGCGGTGCGGCGCGGCTTCCTGCTCCGGCCAGTGAGGAAGAAGAAAGTCGGCCTCGAGTTCGGCGGCAGCGTTCCGATCGTGTGCGCGCCATCCCGGCAGCAGGTACTCCGCGAAACGGTCCCATCCCGGCCGGTCGAGACGGGTCGCCACCTGGGCAAAGAGCTCCCGTTCGGCCGGCGGCCGGCCGGCCAAAAAAACGTCGTCTCGCTCGACGACCGTCTCCGTTGGCAGGGTGCGGCCCTCACCCCAGCACACAACGGGCACGAGAAGGGCCGAGCCGAGAACCTGGGTGCCGAATCGGGCGGTGACCGCTCGGGCGATCTGCCCGCCGAACGACTGGCCGAGCACGGCAAAAGGCTGATCGCCGACCACGTTCGCGATCCATTCGATAACAGCCTCGGTCAGCGTGGACGCCGAGGTCGGTTCCGGTAACCGTGGGCTGTCACCGTGCCCGGGCAGGTCGAGATAGATTCGGCGGTACCCGGGGTGGCTGTCGAAGACGGGCTCGAGCGGCAGAAGGACACGGTGATCGACCGTGTAGCCGTGGATCATGACGATCGGTAGTCCGTCGCCGCGGATGGTCTGCGAGATGTGGTGGGTGCTCATCCCGCCACCGTAGAACCTTCACGCTAATGTCAAGGTCAACTGACGACGGCAATCGCATGCTGGACCCCGGTCAGGCGAGGGCTCTGACCTCTTCGAGGTAGTCGGTGATCGCGGCACGGTTGCGAGCCAAGAACTCGATGCGTTCGTCCATCCGGTCGCGCTCGTGCTCCAGGGTCGCGAGCATCTCGGGCGTGGCGTCGGCGAAGTGGATGGTGCGGGGTTTGTCGAGGCAAGGCAGGATCTGCCGGATGATCCGGGTCGGTAGACCGGTGTCGAGCAGGCCACGGATCTGCCGCACCCGGTCGACCAGGTAGTCGTCGTACTCCCGATAGCCGTTCGGCAGCCGACGCGGCACGACCAGACCCTCGGCCTCGTAGTACCGCAGCGCCCGGGTCGACGTTCCGGTGACGTCGGCGAGTTCTCCGATCAGCATCGCGTTGTCCTCCTGGGGCGTGGTCGATTTGACCTTAACACTAATGTCAATCATCGACGCTGAGGTCATGACCCGATCACTTCACACCCCTCACTCCCCATCCCGCGCTGCGCGCCTGCCGCTGCCGGGACTCCTGGCACTCGCAACCGCGGGCTTCATCACGATCATGACCGAGGCTCTGCCCGCAGGCATCCTGCCCGCCATGAGCGGTGACCTCGGCGTGAGTGAGGCGGCAGCCGGTCAGACGGTCACGGTGTACGCGATCGGCTCCGCTCTCGCGGCCGTGCCGCTGACCGCTGCGACCATGGGCTGGCCCCGTCGGCGACTGCTCCTCACGGCCGTTGCGGGGTTCGCTGTCGCGAACACGATCACCGCGATTTCTGACGACTACCTCCTGACGATGGCGGCACGGTTCATCGCGGGCGTCGTGGCCGGCCTGCTATGGGCGTTGCTCGCCGGCTACGCGCGCCGCATGGTCGCGCCGGCGCAGCGCGGCAAGGCGATGGCGATCGCGATGGCCGGAACACCGATCGCCCTCTCGATCGGCGTTCCGGTCGGCACGCTCCTGGCCGGACTGGTCGGGTGGCGGGCCACCTTCGGCGTCATGACCCTGCTGTCCCTCCTCCTCATCGGCTGGGTGCTGGCGAGCGTTCCCTGCTTCGCGGGCGAGAGTGTGGATGCGCGCGTGCCGCTTCGCCGCACGGTCACCCTGCGCGGGGTTCCCGCCGTGCTGCTCATCACACTCGCCTTCGTTCTCGCACACAACATCCTGTACACCTACGTGGCCCCGTTTCTGGAACCTCTCGGACTGGCCCACCGGGTCGACCTCATGCTGCTCGTCTTCGGTGCCGCCTCACTCGTGAGCATTGGGATCGTCGGGGTATTCATCGACCGCCACCTGCGTCCCCTGATCATCGCGAGCTGCGCGCTGTTCGCGCTCACGGCACTCGCGCTAGGTCTCCTCAGCGGCGTGCCGACGGCGGTGTTCATCAGCGCCGGCGCCTGGGGCCTCGCGTTCGGCGGGGCGGCGACCCTCCTCCAGACCGCATCGGCGGAGGCCGCCGGGGCGGCCGGCGACCTGGCGCAATCCCTCGTGGTCACGTGCTGGAACATCGGCATCGCCGGAGGGGCCATCGCCGGCGGGCTCCTTCTCCTCGGCCCCGGGACGGCCGCCCTGCCCTGGGCGGCTTTCACCCTCCTCGTTCCGGCGCTCATCGTAGCCGCGAGCCGGAACGGGCTTGTGGATAATTCGAGACGCGCCCGATAGCCGGTCGGTTGCTGCCGGCCGACGAACGCAGTCACTTCGTCGAGCGACTCCCCCGCAATCGTGACCTACTGGTCAGCACCCTCGAGCAGGATCGCGAGCTCGTCGAGTTCGACGTCCCAGCCCTCTCGGTTCTGCTCAAGACGGTCGCGCCGGTAGCGGGTGCCGCCGGGGAGCGTGTCGAAGCCCGATTCGACCACCGTGACATCCGTCCCGGTACCCGCATCGACGATGGTGAAGCGCACGTGTGTCGAGTACTCGTCGAGCTTCTCGGCGGGGATTCCCGACCAACGGAAGCCGAACGCGTCGCCGGGCACGACCTCGGTGATTTCGATCGGGAAGCTGCCGTACTCGTCCCAGTCGATGCTGCCGGTAGCCCCGGGCTCGAGCGCGGCGAACCCCACACCGTCTCCGAACCACTTGACCATCACCTCGGGGTCGGTCAACGCCTCCCAAACGCTCGCGCGCGAGGCCTCGATGTGCACGGTGCGGGTCACGGTGTGGCCCTTGATTCTTGCGTGATCCGACACGGTGTTTCCTTCACGTTCGAGCTGAGCACGTCGGGACATTGCCCGCCGAGCGGCACGTCAACTAAATCGCGCCTCATCGAGCGTACCCACTATTGCGAGTCTGTTCACGGGCCGATCGAGGGCCGGTCTAGCGTCCGCTTCGGCTGGGGCCGAGTTGCACGAGCGCCAATCGCAAGAGCGCGGGGACGGTGAGGTCGCCGCCTCCGCCGGGTGCGGCGATGAGTGCGTTGTCGATCGCGGTAGTCGCCGTTCGTTGGTTCCAGCCGAGCGCGACGAGGGCCTTCACGGTTTCGGGGCAGGCGGGAACGTCGACCGGGGTCAACGATGCCGGGAGGTCGGCGCCCCCGACGCCCTCGGGGAGCATCGGTGGCTCCATCGGCCTGGCCGTCTTCACCGTCCTCTACACCGGCACCGTCACCAGCTCGCTCGCGGCAGGAGCCGACCAGATGACCGCCTTCACCGACGGCTACTCCGCAGCCTTCCTCGGCTCCGGCATCGCCATGGTCATCGCAGCACTCCTCGCGATCTTCCTGATCCGCGGCGCCAAAGACGAACTCATGCCTCAGTGGGACGAGGAGGACGCTGCCGCGTACACCCACTAGAACCCGACGGGCGAGGCGTCCGGAACTGAAAACCCCCTGATTCCCTAATCTACAAGGGGAAGCAGGGGGTTTTCGTGGCGGTACCGGTGGGATTTGAACCCACGGTGGAGTCTCCCCCACACAACTTTTCGAGAGTTGCACCTTCGGCCGCTCGGACACGGTACCGAGAGCGATTGTAGTTGAGAGAAGGGGTCTCGCGCGAATCCGGGCAATTGTCAGAGCCCGGGGGTACTCTCTCGGGGTGACAAACGACAGCACTTTATCCCGCACCCTCACCGTCGCCGCCGGCGCCGTGGCCACGACCGCCGGGCTCGGCGCCGCGGCCTCGTTCGCCTACCGGCGTTTCCAGCGCACCCTGGCCGCCAACGCCGCCGAGCTCAACGAGACCCTGCCGATCAACTCGCTCTGGTGGCGCACCCACGCCAAGGAGAAGGGCGACCTGCTCTACGTGGCCATCGGCGACAGTGCCGCGCAGGGCATCGGGGCCAGCACGCCCAACCGCGGCTATGTCGGCATCCTCGCCGACCACATCCGTCTGGCTACCGGCCGTACCCTGCGGGTGATCAACCTCAGCGTCTCCGGCGCCACCGTGGAGCTGGCCGTGCGCGACCAGCTGCCACGCTTCGCCAAGCTGCAGCCCGACTTCGTAACGGTCGCCATCGGCGCCAACGACATCGCCCAGTGGGATGCGGCCAGGTTCGAGTCCGGCATCCGCGAGGTGTTCGCTGCCCTGCCGCCGCACGCTCTCGTGGCCGATCTGCCCTGCTTCCACCTGCCGCACAACGAGCGCAAGGTGGCCCAGGCGAACCGGATCGTTCGCGAGGTGGCCGCGGAGCACGGTCTCACCGTGGCGCCGTTGCACGCGACCACCCATCGTGAGGGCTGGCGCAGCGTGTTCACCCAGGTCGCCAACGACATGTTCCACCCGAACGACCGCGGCTACCGCGTCTGGGCCGAGGCGTTCCTGCCCGAACTCAGCGCCGTCGTGGCGCAGCGGATTCCCCAGGAAACCCCGGCCTAGTCATCGGTGTCGGCGGCCGCGGCTAGGCTCGCTGACATGGCTAAACCCGTCTCGAACTTCCGCTGCACCGAGTGTGGCTGGACCACGCTGAAATGGGCGGGCCGCTGCGGCGAGTGCCAGCAGTGGGGCACCGTGGTGGAGGCCGCTGAGAAGACCGGCATCAGCCGGTCCGTCACACCGTCGATCGTCAGCGGCCCCGGTGTTGCCCGGCCGATCACCCACGTCGACACGACGGCCGTTGCACACTGGCCCACCGGCATCAACGAGTTCGACCGGGTTCTCGGCGGCGGCATCGTGCCCGGCTCGGTGATCCTGCTCAGCGGCGAGCCCGGGGTGGGCAAATCCACCCTGCTGCTCGAGGTGGCGTCCAAGGCGGCCGTGGCCAAGTCGCGTGTGCTCTACGTGAGCGCCGAGGAGTCGGTGGCGCAGGTGCGCCTGCGCGCCGAACGCACCGGCGCGTTGCAGCCGGAACTCTTCATCGCCGCCGAGACCGACCTGGCCACCATTCTCGGCCAGATCGACGCGGTCAAACCCGACCTGGTGATCATCGACTCCGTGCAGACGGTGTCCAGTTCCCTCAACGACGGCCAGGCCGGCCAACCGGGCCAGGTGCGCGAGGTCGCGTCCACGCTCATCCGGCTCGCGAAGGACCGCAACCTGCCGGTGCTGCTGGTGGGGCACGTCACCAAGGACGGCACCATTGCCGGCCCCCGGCTGCTCGAGCACCTGGTGGATGTGGTCTGCCAGTTCGAGGGCGACCGGCACACCGCGCTGCGGTTCGTGCGGGCCCTCAAGAACCGATTCGGCTCCACCGACGAAGTGGGATGTTTCGAAATGACCGGAGACGGCATCAGCGAGGTCGCCGACCCGAGCGGGCTGTTCCTCAGCCGCGGCACGGCCGCGGTCTCCGGCACCTGCGTGACCGTGGCGATGGAGGGCCGTCGTGCCCTGCCGGTGGAGGTGCAGGCGCTTGTGATCGACACGGCGATGCCCAACCCTCGTCGGGTCACCAACGGCGTGGACGGTTCCCGCGTGGCGATGCTGCTGGCCGTGCTGGAGAAACGGGCGGGCTACCCGCTGTCGAAGAAGGATGTATACGTGTCCACGGTGGGCGGGGTCCGACTGGTGGAACCGGCCGCGGACCTGGCCATCGCGATCGCGGTGGCGTCGGCGCTGCGGGACGAGCCCATCGCGCACAACGTGGTGGCGTTCGGCGAGATCAGCCTGGCCGGTGAGATCCGTCCGGTGTCCGCCGCCAAGCAGCGCGCCGCCGAGGCCGCCCGGATGGGCTTCAGCACCCGCATCGACGCGTCCAGCAGCACCGTTCAGACCGCGGTGAACCGGGCGTTGGGCACGGGCATCTCCCGGCGCGACGCGGAGCTGGACGACGCGTTCCGCTAGGCCGCCGCACTCAGACGGCTACGGGGCGGGGTCTGGCTCCGCCGTGCCGGTACCGACGTCTCCGATTGGTCCGAGCGCCCGCAGCAGGTCGGCCGGAGCCGCCTGCATCACGGCGGGGCCGGCCACGTCGAAGAACACCATCTCCAGGGTCTCGCTGTGCACGGTGAGAAACTCCCTCAGCCACTGACCGTCGGCCACCATCACCTGCGGATCGACCTCGTCGGGGATCATGCGGGCGTAGTTCTCGCCGGAGGAGAAGAGCAGCAGAGTGCGCTTGTCGCTGCCCTCCCGACCGAAGACCCGCACCTGTTCGGCGGAGCCCTTGACCACGAGCAACGGCGCGATCACCACATCGTTGCGGAGCGCGTACGCCACCGCCGCCACATCCTGCTTGGCCAGGGCGGTGGCCAGGGCCTCTGATCGGGTTTCTGAAGTCGCGTCTGTCACGTGCTCCATTCAATCATTCACGGCCGGAGAGGGGCCACTCGAGGCCTCAGCCCGGAGCGAACACCGCGGGCAGGGCCGGCCGGCCGTCAGTTGAGCAGGAACTGGGTGGGGCTGGCGGACTCGACGCCGCCCACGCTCACCGAGAGGTAGTACGACGCGCCCTCGGCCGGCACGGCCTCCCGGTCGGTGATCTCGCAGGTCTCCGGGCTGGACCGGGTGCGGTCCCAGGTGAGCGGGGTCTTGGTGCTCACCGCGACGCCTGGTTCCAAGGTCACCGTGGCGTCGGCCGGGTCGCTCTGGCAGTCGGTGGAGGTCCAGTAGACATCCGCGCCGCTGGTGATGGTGAACACCTGGGTGGAGGTGCCGGCGTTCAGGTCGCAGGGTGTGGTGCCGGTGTTGGTCACGCTCAGGGAGAGTTCCGGTTCGTCGTCCGGGTCGTAGGAGCCCTGGTCAGTGATCGCCTCGACCTGCACGGCGGCCGGGTCGCAGGCGGTGCTGGCGGCCGCGCCGGGGTCGGCGGGATCGGTGCTGGCCGCCGGGTCCACCGCGCTATCGGTCGGTGCGGGTGCCGCGGTCGACGCCGGGTCGCTGCCGCCGCCGGGCCGCACGATGATGAGGATGATGATCAGGAGCACGGCGAGCACGCCGAGGCCGACCACCAAACGGCGGCGCCGGTAGACGGTGCTGGCCTGGGGGCCGACGGGATGCTTGATCGTCGACATGGTCCAAGGCTAGCGAGGTCTACCGGCGCCGCCGGTAATGCTCTGCGTGTCGGTTACGATTCCATCGAAACCCGGCGACGACGAACCAGAACCGCGCCGAGCAGCAGCATCAGAGCGCCGCCGGCCAGCCAGGGGCTGGCGTCCAGTCCGGTCTGGGCGAGGCTCGCGGCCGGCGTGACGCCGGCGACGGTGATCTCGGTCCAGCCGATCACGGCGCCCGCGGCGTCCTGCACGATGATGCTGTGCGTACCGGCGGCGAGGCCGGCCGGAACCACCGCGGTGACGGTGCCAGCGGCGCTGACCTGCTGCCAGCCGCCGAGGTTGATCGGCGTGGAGCGCACCCAGACGGAGACGTACTGACCGGCGAACGCGGTTCCGACGCCGATGGTGAGCTTGTCGCCGGCGGTCACCGTGGAGTCATTGACCGTGATCTTGTTCTGCAGGGCCTTGGTCAGAGCGGACTCCGGTGCGGCCGTCGGTGCGCTCGTGGGAGCGGACGGTCCGGTCTGGGGAAGCTCGGTGGGGGCGGGGGTCGGTGCCGTCGTCGGGACCGGGGTCGGCTCCGTGGTCGGAACCGGGGTCGGGACCGGCGCCGGGGCGGTGACAACCAGGGGTACCCGCACGGTGGTGCCGGATTCCTTGGCCGTGAGGGTGATCTCGCTGGCGGCCGCGGCGTCGGCGGGCACCGTGACGGTGACCGTTGCGGTGCCGGTGGCGTCGACGGATGCCGGAGCGAAGACCGTCTTGCTGCCACCCCAGGTGACGGCGAGTTCGGTGTTCTTCGGCGAACCCAGCGAGGTGAGGTTGAGCTGGCCCACGGTGAAGCTCACCGAGTCACCGGGCTTCACGGCGGTGGCCGGAACGCCGGTCACGGATGCCTGAAGCGCCGCGAAGGACGGCGACAGCGGGCTCTTGGCCGTGATGTAGGAGATCCAGGCGTCCCGGTCGATCAGACCGGAGTCGCGGGTGCCGGTGCCCTCGGTGAAGATGCGGAAGTTGTCGCCGCCGGTGAGCAGGAAGTTGAACGAACCGATGCGGTAGCCGCGGGCCATGTCGATGGGTGCGCCATCGATCCAGATGCCGGTGATCCGGTCGTTTTCGGGGCGGGTCGCGTCGAACGTGTAGTTCACGTTGTCGGAGAGTCCCAGCTGCAGGTACGGGCGGCTGGGCACGGCGCCCTTGGAGTCGCGCTGCCACTGCTGTTCGAGGGCCACCTTGAACTGCGCACCGGTGAGGGTGGTGGTCCAGAGGTTGTTCAGGAACGGCAGGACCGCGTTGGCCTCGGAGAAGCTGACGTCGGAGTCGGGCGTGGTGGAGAGCTCGGCGCGCATGCCGCCGGGGTTGACGATGCCGATCTCGGCGCCGCCCTTGGCCGGGTCGGAGAGGGACTCGCGCAGGGAGTTGGCGACCAGGGTGCCCATGGTCGACGGTGCGGAGCGGTCCTCGACCACCGGGTTCGCGCCGCCGATGGAGGCGCGGCTGATCGGGGCGGTGATGGAGCCGACCTTGACGTTGCCGGTGATGGCAGCCTGGGCGAGGGCCGCATCCGTGATGGACTTGACCGCGGCGACCCGCGGGAACGCGGTGACCAGATCGGCGTCGGCGGTGGTGCTGCGCTTCACGTTCTGGTTGGTCACCGTCGTGGTGGCCTTGGTGGCGGGGTCGTAGCTGAGCACGACCTGGCCGATGTTCTCGCCGTAGTTGCCGGTCTGCAGAACCGGGCGGGTCACGCCCGCCGCGGCGCCGGGCACCTGGGCGTTCCAGGAGTACAGCTTGTGGGTGTGGCCGGTGAAGATGGCGTCGACGGCCGGTGAGGTCTCGGTGACGATCTTGGCGAAGGCGCTGTCGGTGAGGGCCAGTTCCTGCTCGA
>Ga0247803_1000192_pt1 | contig 35808 bp, 22 predicted proteins | sample UWRJL014104B1_FD_180928 | JGI IMG/M metagenome (GOLD analysis project Ga0247803, IMG submission 180928) | Plant litter microbial communities from Arlington Agricultural Research Station in Wisconsin, United States - UWRJ-L014-104B-1 | ecosystem: Environmental > Terrestrial > Plant litter >... | reverse complement strand
AAGTGAGAAGAGGGAAAAGAATTGAACCGGTCGACAGGGCACGATCGCAACGCAACGCAACGCAACGCACCCTGAGACTAGGCTTCAAAGTTGCTAGAACTCAACGCCGTCTCGCTTTTACGACGCGACACAGTTTGTCCCGACGACATCTTTAGCACACCACCAACGCACCTCTACCTCCCACACGGCGCCAACATACACGAAAAGTGCGCCTTGAGACGATCTCTTATATTACCACGAATATCCGAAACCCATTAACGCAACTTCACGAAAAGCAAAAAGTTTAACGAAAAAGAAGAATTGCCCGACGCGAGGCGTTCTACGAATCCCAAGAAAAGATTTGATGATGACATATTTATGTACTGTATCATTAGCATAGTTGTCGAATAGATGACATTCGGTCGCAAAGCGCAATATCCCTGCGCTCTCGTAGCTTCCACCGTAGACTCGACGTGTACCTGTGTGTGTTGGAGATGCATCTTTTCTAATTTGCTGACTGCTGGGAAGTAAGAGATGTGAAGGTCATTCGAGAAAGACAGGAATATGCGTGAACAAACAGAGAAGCGAGAAAACAAACAAACAAACAAACAAACGGTGAAAAGAGTAAGAAGAAGTGAGGAAGCAGACCGACCTGTCATCCGTCATGCCTGTCACCAACCCGCCATCGCCCCCATAGCCGTCTATAAGATCCCAATCCTATATCACCCTATACCGTCAAAATCATGTCAGAGACTCCTTCCGTCTACCTCGCGGCGCTGGAGTGTGCGGACATCGACGTTTTGGAACATGCGAACCTAGTATTATCGAATCAGCGATGAAGGCAATGTGAGAATCTGATGTTGTTTATGATGTAAGGTAGAGAGGGAAGGGAAGGGGGAGACGTACATTCAAAGCCTTGACTCCCTCATAGAACCCGGGCTCAATACTCTCAGCCATCAGGCTACTTCCACAGCGGCTGCAGAAGTAGTGCTGTACGCGTTCTTTGCCGAACCTGTACTTCTGTTCGCAGCATCAGCATCCTCATAGCACACCCACAAACGCCGTTCTTCCTGCTCCAAGGATGCGATGCGGACGGGAATCATAACGACATACCTCCACAAGCTCACTCTCCAATCCCACCGTCTCGAACTGTATGCACGAGTTCTGCACGTAGACGTTCAGATAGCCATTGCGCGCGCAGATGCTGCAATTGCATTCTACGACCCAGCTTTCGACGTCGTGGAGCGGCGGGGAGAGGGTTACGGTGTAGCGGATGAGTTGGCAGTGGCAGGAGGCTTGGTACTGGGGCAGAAGTTAGTGGTGCGGTTTGAAGGTGTATTCCATCTTGAGCCAGCATAGAGTGTGATGCAAACGATTGTGAAAAGAGTCAAAGCTGTAATGATCACTGAAACATACCTTCTGCACCTCCTGCGTAGTCGCCATGCCATGCACGGTCGGATACTGTATACTCGTCGTTCTGCGGTCGTAATTGATGGCGAGGGAGAAGGGGTGCAGCGGGAGGAAGTAGATGGGATACAGTTTGGCGGTATTGTGTCGTTCAAGAGCTTGGCTCCTTTTTAGAAGTTTCTTAGTCGGACAACGTAGTGGTTACTGGTGTCGGGTACTGAAGGTCGAATAGCTCGAAAGTCTTGATTGTAGTGATTCAAGGCGAGTGGCGAGGAGTGTGAAAGAGGGATCCGAGAAGAGATGCGGCGGGAAGCGGTGTATTAGGGTTGGTCGACGGGAGCGTTCGAATGAGCCAATTGTTGCTTTTCTGTTCGATGATTGGAAAGCGGATGTCGAATTGCTTTTAGAATTCAAAATGGCGTAAAGCCATACTTATACTCACATGTCAAAGTTCATTCAAGCACCGAGCGTAGGCAAGCCTAAACATCAGCAGTGTTCGCCGATCCGCTCAGAGAAGCTCTGCTCTACTCCGTCCCACACAGCTCAGTCCTAACAAGAGCTCTCCCCTTCTATTTTCATCACGATACCCCGTCGCAAACAAACTCGCATCACTCTAAGACACTCCCTCCAACCGCCTAGAACAGTGTCGTGCCATGAAACCGACGCCACCCGCTTGCACATCACTCGGGACTGTTCAGCTTGACCGGGCACACCGAAGTGCGGCTCCATGGCCTGGCTGCTGTTGCGGCTCGTAAACGGCGATCGACGGCCGAATCGGTCGGTATAGCTCTTCCTGGGACGTATCAACTTTGGGGGCGTGCATGAGAGGGGTTCAAAGTCTTCGTATCTGCGCGAAGACAGCGCGTGGGGCGTGGACTTTGCTTGAAGCGGTTAGGTAGACGGCTCTCTTCGCTGGCTGGTGGCTAGACTCGCAACGGGCGGGACTAGCTTTGCTGGAGGGCTGTGGGATTCAGATGCGGTGTGTGAATCGTCCATCACATCAGATACGAAAGCTCGGACGAACGGTTTCTCTTCGCATACTTCGGTATGGAGAAGAAAATCAGCGTCTGTCGATGGACTCCACGCCCGTTTCGTTTTCATTGCTTCTTTGGGATCCAACAGAAGTGAGAGCTTGGGGCCAGAGCATATCTATATCTAGACACCGGCAGACTGGGCCGGGACTTTGCGGCTCAAGGCATCTGCACCCATGGACCCGGGGTCGGACATGGAGGGTAAGCTTAATGCAAGCCCCGGCGTCGGAAACTTTTTTTCGACGTATATTTAGAGGCGGGGCGTGAGGCGGGGGCGTTGTTGCACAGGTTGTCACGCTCGATGGGGGAACTTGCCAGGTTGTTTTCTTGGTCTTTCGGTTCGGATTGCTCGAATTAGTCGTGGGCTGGCTTGTTCTGTTCGTATCCACCGGGATGGACGGTGTTGGGTTGTAAGGCGAGGCGCAAAGCCACAAGACATGTTCCAGTCTATCAGTGCAACAGGATTAGCGATGCTTGACATAACGAACTAAGACCAAAAACAAGGCTTCTGTAGTTTAATAAAGACATGGTTGCTTCTGATCAACCATACAGAGTTCCTAGCGGATGAGGCGTGACTGCCGTAAGGCGATACATCGGATCGTATATCGCAACGTCATCCTGCAGCTCTACCACACCTATCGTAAGAACAAAAGCTCAACTTTACGACGACGCCGCGAGACGAGCCGATCTGATCGGAGGCGCCGCGCAGTAATCCCCAGACGGGTTTGTACAAAGTCCGCAAGTGCGACGCAGTTCGTACGTTCGAAGTAGGAATTGATGCAAATCTTCTGATTCAAACATGAAAATCACTACATGCTAACAAAGGCAGGCACCTCCAAATCTCCGTTGCCTTGCCTCACCAGGTTGCCTGACCTTGCCTAACCAGGTCTAGCGAAGCGACAATCTGTACCCTTCAGCTGGACTACATCTCGTATTTCCATGTCCCTACTCGTATTCCTCGCGGAAGCGGGATCCTTGGTGTCAGGTAATTATAGCCCACACCATTGGTCTTTTTATGGCCGATTTTCCTCTGGCGAAACAGAAAATTATTACTCGCTAGGCGCGCCTTTTGGTGCCAGCCGCTCTTTCCGTCTATGAAAATCGGGGCCATGTTCTGGACTGACGTTGAGACAATGCGGCTGTGTTAGTGCGGTGGTCTGGCAAAGTGAACATTTCAATGATAGATGTTTCGATTAACAGCTAAGGAGATATTTTATGCCTTTTCGTCCCTTTCTTTTCGCAAGACCATATAACTCCTAGCTAGGTACAAGATGGTGCAGATAATATATCACGTTAACACTGTATCCGGATTCCAGTCGACAGTGACAGAGGTGACTTGGGTTTAGGAAGAGACAGTTGTGAAGCGAACATCCCTCTGGACGGAAGGGAGAAAGGAGTATCACGTTACCATGCTTGTGGCCTAGCATGGCAGAGGTGACTGTCGTCGATGGAAATGTAAGGTCGGGGTAAGCTACTGAAGCGTCGCCTCGGTAGCGGTCGGGAGAGCATCCGAGGTGCTAGACGGAGACGTAGCTCCAAGGGCTCGGAACCCATCTGGCGTAATATTGACAGCACCTGCTTGCACCAACTGTCCGACTATTAGCAGTTATCCATACCAAGCACCATCGTGTCAACTTACAGCGCGGCTCAAGTCATCAAGTAGATCCTCCGGATCCTCAATGCCGACACAAAGCCTGATAATATCCTCAGGCATGTTCCTCTCACGTCGCGTCTTCTCATCAATGCTAGCATGGCTCATGCGACACGGCATGCTAATCAAGCTGTTCACACAACCAAAGCTCACACTAATCGCCCACAGACGAGCACTCTCAACAATACGTTCGCTCACAAGCACGTCACCCGTTTCGAAAGAGAGGACAGCGCCAGCGCCGCGTGCCATGCTCCAGTGGAGATCGTACTGTGGGTGCGACTTCAAGCCTGGGTAGCGAACTTTGAAGCCGTGATTTTCGAGGTATTCAGCGATGCGTTGCGCGTTGGCTTGTTGCTTTTCCATGCGTACACCTAGCGTTTTGACACCGCGGAGCAGGAGCCACGAGTCGAAAGGTGAGAGACCGCATCCTGAGGCGTTGATTGTGAAGAAGAGTCGTTCCCCGAGTGCGTTGTCATTGATGGCAATCACGCCAGCCATGAGATCGTGGTGCCCCGAAAGATACTTTGTGCCGGACTCGTAGACGACGTCTGCGCCGAGGTCGAGGGGATTCTGGAGAAGTGGGGAGAGCATGGTGTTGTCGACTGCGACGATGGCAGTTGGGTTTGCGTAGTGGGCCATACTGGCCACAGAGGGGATGTCACAGATTTTGATGAGAGGGTTCGTCGGCGTTTCGAGAAGGACCATGGCGGTCTTCTTGTTGACGGCCTTACGGACGGCCTCGGGGTCTGTGGTATCGACATGGTGCACCACAATACCGCCATGTGTGGAGAGATACTTCAACAGCCTGTTTGTTCCACCGTATAGATCGTCGCCCGTAACTACTTCGTCGCCTGGACGTAGCAACCGCGTGATGACGTCGAGGGCTCCCATGCCGGACGATACAACGAGTGCGCGGCTTGCATTCATGATCTTGGCGAGGTGTCGCTCGAGGTGTGTTCGCGTAGGGTTGCCGGAGCGTGTGTAGTCATATTCCTCGCCACCACCGGTGGCCGAGCTCTGCTTGAAGGTTGCGGACTGCGACTGTGAGCTGTTGTCTTGAAAGAGGGAAGCATGTACATACCTGGTAGATGGGCACGGAGCTCGCATTGTACTGGTCAGTGCTCTCGGTGTACACCAGCTCCGTCATGAGCGCATACTTCCTCCCATTGAGCGGCGTGCTCGGCGCGGGCGAAGGTGGAAGATCGTGGCCGTCGATGTCGTGCGTCGTAAGCTTCCCAGTAGCATTGGCCTTGCCCTTGGAGCTACCGGGTACCGGAGACTCAGACATGACCGTGGAAGGTGTAGTTCGCCTTCGGCGTCGATTTGGTCGCTTCCGAGGTGAAGCGGGGTGTCACGAATTTGCACGTTGAGGCAAATCCAGGTCCAGTGGGCTGTTGAATGCAGTCGACGTGGTCAAAGTGGAGAGAATGGGTGTAGGAGGGCAAGAGAGAAAGCAGATGTTGCGTGTTGCTCAGACGCGACAACTGCAAGGTACATTCGCGGCTTTTGCAGAGTCACCGCTGGTATTACGCCATCGATCGAGTCCGTGATAGGCTCGGCTGTTGCACCTCGACGACTATGCCCGATTTCGGCCCGCTCGCCCTTCCCCATATTGAGGCATGCCACCCGCAATTCCAACACCACGTCTCCGCATCAGCACTTTGAGAGGCATGCAAAAAAGGTGCTTTTAGCTGCCTAGTGTACCAGGGTATCCAAACTGTGCCCATCCAACAAAAGACCCGCCCGTGTATTGCGCCATTGCTTGCTGCCTTGCCCCGAACTCCCCCTCAACTGCCGTGTCGTTCGTAGATTGTCAGCACCAAAGATCATGTGAAAACAAAGTACATAGCAAAGAGTAGCCAAGGAAATCGCTGCGTTGAAACTGGACGCCTGGTTTATCACCGCGGTGTGACGGCGGGAAGTCCCTTTCGTTGGTGCAGATTGAACTTGAATTCGAAAATGCCCTCTTCGGTGCCGCAATATAGCGTGCGGCCATCGGGGCTCATGGCAAGGCCTGCAGTCCGCACGCCTAGAGCGGGATCATGATAGCTACGGCTTTGTCGGCGCAGGTTCATCCCAAGACCATAATGGTTCTCGAGCGGGCCTTGGGCCTCTCGTGCCACACGAAGGCGTTCCCGCATCTGCGTGAGCTGTCGTAGGCGCCGCAGTTCGTTGCGGAGTTCTGGCCCGGTAGAGCTGCGCGCACTGTCTGTGGCTCGAGCGTTGCGTGCAAGAGCTTCTTCGATAGTGCGCCATGCGTCGTCCGTCGACGATATAAGCTCGCTGTTATCACGGCGGGTGACAGCTGGAACTGGATTCGGCGAGCGCGTCATCGCACCGCCTGTGATGTTGGTGTGGGTTATGCCGGAGCTGATGGGTTCATCAAGGGTGCCCATCACCGAGGCCTGCCGACGGGGTATTGCCCTGTCGTGAATTTGGCTGAGCTGGCGAGAGCTCTCTGAAATGAACTCAGTAAAGGTATCTGTTATATTGCTACGCCGAGTCGCGGCTTCCCGTTCCCTGGTCAGCTGGTTAGTGCGCTGGCCGAGGGGAAAGACGTTCGCACGGGCATCGTACCGTCTGGCTTGTGTAGACGCCGAGGTGTTGTAGTTGATACTCCGTGGGATTACCGACGGCTCACGCGCTTCCTCCCGTTGTCTTGTTGTGCGCAAAGCCTCAAGGACCTGTCTCTCGTGGGCTGTCAAGCCATGTGGATCGTCGTCCGACTCTACTACTCCGAGCGACCGGTGGAGTCTCCTACGCTCCGTCGAAGCATCAATGTATTCGTTTGCGTAATTCACGGCCGCAGCTGTCGATTCCGAGTCCAGAGCACGACGATATCTCCGAATGAAGTCGGCTTCTCGCCGCAAATCGCCCACTTCTGGACTCAGCGCCAACTCGAATTCCGCAATCTGAACCTGCTCCAAACCTTCTTCCTTAGGATCAAGAGAGAGAATTTGCTTCACCTTTAACCCAGACCGGATATCCGCAACGCAGATTCGTGCCTGGTCCTCGCTCCAGACCAGAAAATCCCACGGTGCAGGCGAGAATTGCATCGTCCGTACTGCTCCAGGGCCGATACTTAGGTCTGGTCTGGTGGAGCTGAGAAGCTGAATGATGGCATCTTCTCCGTACTCGCAGCGCCTGAGGAGCTCCACATCGAAGACGGTGATGTAACCGCACTCGGAACCGACCGCACACAGTCGGCCAGAGGGCGACCATGCTGTAGTGAAGTAGCCCTTGATGCACGAGCCTGTGGGCACGTACAGAGTCACTTCTTGCAACATGGTCCACCCCGGCGTGCTAGACTCCACGCGGTCTTGTGTGTTCTTGCCGAAGCTTTGCTTCTCGGGCTTGGTTCGCTCAAAGAAGAAGGCGTTCTGCTCGTCGCCCACCGCCACCAAGAGCTGTCCGTCTGGAGATATAGTTGCATGGTTCATAGGGAACGGAAGGTGCAGAGCAGTCAACTCCCGATGCTTGACGAGGGAGAATATGCGCACCGTCTTATCGTTGTTGGTGAGCACCGCCACCACGTCGCCAGGCCCATGGCCGTCGGCCGGCAGCTTGTGTATGGATATCGAGTTGACAATGTCGTCGCCAATCTTCTCGTATTTGGGCTGCCTCGCGAGGCCGAGAACAGGCGGTCGTGGCACCGTGGTGCGGCGCGGGAGGTCCAGAGGCAGCACAGCATCCACGTCGTCGGGGTCGGCGGGCGGGAAGCCAGCTACCTTGATGGCAGCAAAGTCCCCCCCCTTTTCGCCGCCGACACACACGTAGCCATGTCCCGACGCGGTGCAGCGGGCCTCGAAGGGGAGCGGGGCGACATGGACCTGGGTGCGCGTGGCGGCATTGAGGCAGTAGACGTCGCTGCCGCTGGCGTAGTAGATGAGGTCCTGCTCGGGCGAGCTGATGAAGTGGCGCAATTGGTAGTGCCTGCCCCTATCAGCTGGGGTTCGACGCCTCGAGTTACCAACCCTCCGGGCTGTGCTCACGCGATGGGGATTTTGAGTGGATAGTAGGACCTGTTCGAAGGCAGCACAAAGGCGTCCGTGTCTCGACTCCTGGCCGTGTTAGCGGTGCGCAGACGGGCGTGTCGCGGGTGGGACGCACACGAAGTCATCAACGGCCATGCTTCAGTTGCAGATGGGCGATGGCTGCATGGCCCGGCGGTGGGTGGAGGCGCGGTGTGATGCAACTCGAGCGGCCGACTTGTAGGCGCAATACGTCAGACGACCAGCCAACGCGACTGGACCGACATGTGCAGGTCCAGGCAGGACGGGCCGCACAGCAAAGAGTCCTGGTGGGCAGTGGTTCCCGTCTGTCTCTATCGAGCACTGTATGGACCTGCATGTATCTGGAGCATGTGCAGAGCAGAGGGAGAAGGTTGTGTCACATTCGTTGCGAGGTCCGCCGTCCAACCGCCTTGGACTTTGGGTCGGTCCGCAGCTTCTCCCCACGCGTAGCTTCAGGCTGCCCAAGTGCGTGCATGCGTGCATCAAGACGTCTACATCGTCTATCGCGCCTGTGCTCCCAAGCAACAGGCGCACTCAACACTGCGGAGCCTCTCGATGGCATCGGAGGACCTGTATCGCATCCATCTGAGCCGAGCGCTGGCCCGCGCGGAGCCTCGGAGAGAGGTTTTGCTTGGCGCGCTACCAATAGAAATTTCTGGACGCGGCGACTCCTGTCAAAGCTTCATCGTGCCATCATAAAAACATCCACCACCCCATCAATTCCCCGTTCCTTCCATCCTCCATCGCTCGTTGTTTGCATCATCTTGTAGCGACACATCTCCCACACATCCGCAGCCATGCTTTCCTCGAGAATATCACGGACTGTAAGTTTGCGCGCCACTCCCTGAGCCCCCTCCCCGAACAACTGTCCCTGACTTGCACATCTAGCTTCTGCCGCGGGCGACTTCTGCCGTCCGATCTGCGCAGCCTGTCATCAGATCTCCCTTCAGCTCAACCTTCCGACGAGGATATGCCGAGGGTTCAAATGAGAAGGTCAAGGGCGCCGTTATCGGTATCGATCTCGGCACCACCAACTCGGCCGTGGCCGTCATGGAGGGCAAGGTCCCGCGCATCATCGAGAACTCGGAAGGTACGTCACCATCAACATCGTCGCATCTGCCATTGCATCGACTAATCCATCCCTAGGTACACGGACAACGCCGTCCGTCGTCGGCTTCACCAAGGAGGGCGAGCGCCTCGTCGGTATCGCCGCGAAGCGCCAGGCCGTTGTCAACCCCGAGAACACCCTCTTCGCCACGAAGCGTCTCATCGGTCGCAAGTTCACCGACGCCGAGGTCCAGCGCGACATCAAGGAGGTGCCCTACAAGATCGTCCAGCACTCCAATGGCGACGCGTGGCTCGAGGCCCAGGGCCAGAAGTACTCGCCCTCCCAGGTCGGAGGTTTCGTGCTCGGCAAGATGAAGGAGACGGCTGAGGCATACATGGGCAAGAACATCAAGAACGCCGTCGTCACGGTGCCCGCCTACTTCAACGACTCCCAGCGTCAAGCTACCAAGGACGCTGGAATGATCGCTGGACTCAACGTCCTCCGTGTCGTCAACGAGCCCACCGCTGCCGCTCTTGCGTACGGTCTCGACAAGACTGGCGATGGTACCGACAACGTCGTGGCCGTCTACGATCTTGGCGGTGGTACCTTCGATATCTCCATCCTCGAGATCCAGAACGGAGTGTTCGAGGTCAAGTCTACCAACGGTGACACCCATCTCGGTGGCGAGGACTTCGATATTCTCCTGGTCCGCCACCTCGTCCAGCAGTTCAAGAAGGAGCAGAACATTGATCTGAACAACGACCGCATGGCCATTCAGCGCATCCGCGAGGCCGCAGAGAAGGCCAAGATTGAGCTGTCCTCATCTACGCAGACCGACATCAACCTGCCCTTCATCACTGCCGACGCCTCCGGACCCAAGCACATCAACTCCAAGATGACTCGCGCTCAGCTTGAGAAGTTGGTCGACCCGCTCATCTCGCGCACTGTCGATCCGGTGCGCAAGGCCCTGAAGGACGCCAACCTTTCGGCCAAGCAGATCAAGGAGGTCATCCTCGTTGGTGGCATGACCCGTATGCCCAAGGTCGCCGAGTCCGTCAAGAGCATTTTCGGCCGTGACCCGGCCAAGTCGGTCAACCCCGATGAGGCTGTCGCCATTGGTGCCGCCATTCAGGGCGCCGTGCTCGCTGGTGACGTCACTGACATTCTTCTCCTCGATGTCACTCCTCTCTCCATGGGTATCGAGACTCTGGGTGGTGTCTTCACCCGTTTGATCAGCCGCAACACCACTATCCCGACCAAGAAGTCCCAAGTCTTCTCCACGGCTGCCGACTTCCAGAGCGCCGTTGAGATCAAGGTCTTCCAGGGCGAGCGTGAGCTCGTCCGTGACAACAAGCTGTTGGGCAACTTCCAGCTTGTCGGCATTCCCCCGGCTCACCGTGGTGTCCCCCAGATCGAGGTCACCTTCGACATTGATGCCGACTCTATTGTCCACGTGTCCGCCAAGGACAAGTCCACCAACAAGGATCAGTCCATCACCATCGCCTCCGGCTCTGGTCTCTCCGACTCGGAGATTCAGAACATGGTCGACGATGCTGAGCGCTACGGCGAGCAGGACAAGGAGCGCAAGTCTGCCATTGAGGCTGCCAACCGTGCTGACAGCGTCGTCAACGACACCGAGAAGGCCCTGAAGGAATTCGAGGACCGCCTCGACAAGACCGAGGCCGAGAAGATCAAGGAGAAGATCGCCTCCATGCGCGAGTTCATCTCCCAGAGCCAGTCTGGCGAGGGCGTCGCCACTGCCGAGGAGATCAAGGAGAAGACCGACGACCTCCAGAACGCCAGCTTGACGCTTTTCGACCAGATGCACAAGGCCCGCACCGCGAGCCAGAACGAGAACCAATCGAGCGAGCAAAAGCCCGAGGGCGAGAGCGAGGGTGAGAAGAAGCCGTAAACGCTTCTCTTCACTCCGTTTTGTTTCCATCATTTCCTCGTTTTTGGTCATTTGCTCGGCACAAAAAGCAGGCGTCTTGCATTCCCGGGTCTGGGGGTTGGGGGGTTTCCATCTAGATGCGCGTCTGTACATCTCCTCCCGTGTTTGCCATGTCTTTGTACCTATACCTCTTCGCTTCTCTTCTCTTCTCTCGACCGATTTGTTTTACTATCCTGTACTAGCCTTTACTTGACCGCGCTTTTGGGATTGTCTTTCACAGACATGTACTGTATGGGGGTGGTGTGGTGGAGGAAGAGAAGTGAACGCTTGTCATGATTGCGAATCGGAGACTAGGGGATAATTGTGGAGGTGTTTGCTGGTGTGAGCATAAATATGTATTATAGTTGAGATGTGAGATGGTAATGTCAATGTCACTTCTCCCCTCTCTAAATCCATCTAACACAAGTGCAATCATTTCTCCCCAAATCTTTCGTGAAAGCAATGAAGATAGAACCCCTATCATCGTGATCATATTAGATATTCCCACCTTGGTTCTACACCGCTTCATTCCGTACACACGAATTTCCCAATGTACGTGTAACTACGTGTCTACCCTCATGACTACCTACTACGGACAATCTTGCGCAATACGCAGCCAACGCTACTACCTAGCTACGAGGATGGTTGGCGCTTGGGGGCGGGAGGTTAGGATAAATGCAGACGAACGACTCTTCCATTAACGAATCACCTCGTCTTCTGAATGTGCGCAAGGCCGGATTGATATCAACAATAAGACACTACAAGATTGAGGAAATAAATGGATTGCAGAGCGAACTAGGCGCGTGTCTTCGATTCTGACGCACTTCATCACGACAACGGCGCACGCCCACGAATCTTCTGCTCATGCCTACGGTCGGCTGGGGTAGGGAGATCGTCGCAATAACGATGCATCGAAGGGCCTAGCTTGAAACATCCTGTGTCGAGGCCCCTCTAGGAGCTTTGCAGATGGAAACTGTGAACTCCGACGTTAGGACTCTCGCTGGTTTAGGCGAGCAAGGCCTAGACGCAGATTTGTGATTAGCAGCAAGTGCAGGTTGCGGTAAAGTACCGGACAGCTTGTCACAAGTATGAGTAAGGAGCAGGGGAGTGCACCGCCAGGCGCGTTTCGGAGTTGGGTGTAGGATGTGTACATTCCCGAGGGGTCCGAGCTTCGCGCGTAGAAGCGTGCTTTTCAGGTGCATCCCAAGTAGGTATGCGCGAGTCACTCAGCCCAATAGCCAGGAAAGAGAATAGTTGTAATGAATGATTGAGTGATAATTCTACACAGAGCGACCTATTTACAACACCAGATATCAATGCTAATGCTCCCCCATCTCTAAAGCCGAGTGCCACATTTCTAAAACACCTGCGCCCGTCCCTATTATAATATAGAAGAATGTAAAAGCTCCACGGATGGATGGCTGAATGAACGAATGACAAGAAAAGGATGCAAAAAGGAAAGTCAGTGATGATCATGATTCACAAGTCCCAAATCCCGTCCCATGTGCGTCTCTCGATGTGGCAGTTGATACCAGCGGTAAGCTCTCGGCACCGCCAGAACCATGTACTGCGCTCTCTTTTGTTTGTGTAGTCGTAGTGGATCTACTCCTCGACGAGCTTGCCGGTGTAGATCTGGCGCGGGCGCCAGAGGCAAGGCTGCACCTGCATCGACTCGCGCCAGTGGCCGAGGATACCGGCAGAGCGGGCGGTGATGGCGAGAGGAGTGAAGATGCGGACATCGAAGCCACTGAAGAAGTGTTAGCTAATGATCTTGTTTGTCAATGCATGCAGGTGGGACTTACAGAGCAGCGTAGACGAAAGAACCGTACAAGTCAGCGTTGATGCTAAGCTTGCGGGACAGGAAGTAGTCATCAGTGAAGACAGCGGTCTCGATCTCCTTGGCGACCTCGAGGAGCGGGTTGCCGCTGATCTCGTTATCGAACTTAGACATCATGTCGCGAAGGTAGCCGACGCGGGGGTCGATGGTGCGGTAGACACGGTGGCCGACACCCATGAGGCGGCACTTCTTGGCCTTGCAATCATCAATGTGCTGCTTGACACCACCCTCAGTCTCGCGGATCTCGGCGAAGCGCTTGTAGGCAAGGTCGATGGCACCGGCGTGGAGAGGACCGGCACAGGCGGCGACACCGCAGGCCATGGAGGAAAGCGGGTCAGAGAGCGAAGAGGCGGAGTGGAGGAAGGCAGCGGTGGAGTTGGTCATCTCGTGGTCAGCGAAGAGAATCCAGAGCTTGTTGATGGCCTTGCTGAACTTCTGGTCGACGTTGCCGAAGCGGTCAGTCTTGCCCATCATGATGAGCATGTTGTCGATGGGAGAGAGAGCAGGGTCAACCTGAGCGACGAAGGGGATCTTCTGCTGGTGGCAAGCGGTCATGGCGGTGACAACCATCAGAGCAGCGAGCGAACGGTAGACACCAGCATCAACAGCCTCGATCTTGCCAAGGTAGATGCGGTCACCAGCGTGTACGGGGATCTTGGTCGGGTCGGAAGCAGCCCAGGCGGAGAGACCAGCGGAGATGGTAAGGAAAGCAGGGGCTTCGGGAGCGAAGGCACGAACGGTGCGCATCACAGACGGGTCAGGGACCATCTCGCGGGCCATGTTGATGCGGAACCTGCGCTTCTCCTCGGGAGTAGGGAGGTTGCCGAAGACAAGGAGGTGGCAGACTTCCTCATAGTCGTGGTTCTCGAAGCAGTATCCAACGGAAAGACCGCGGTAGGCAAGAGTACCCTTGTTGCCATCGATGTGGGTCATCTGGGACTTGACGACGGCGGTGTTCTTGTAACCCTCATCGAGGACAGTCAGACCAGCAGACATGTGCTCGACGATCGGGGCAGTCATAGGGAGAGGAGAGATCTTGCGGAACTGCGAGGCATCGACGGCGTTGTGCTCGATCTTGAGGGAGTAAGGACGGAAGGTTCGTAGATCCCAGACCCAGAGAGTATCCCACTTGGGAGTCGGGATGGAGCAGATGGCTTGGAAGAGGTAGAGCAGGAAGCTGGTCATCAGCTTGGCGAAGGTGTTGAAGTAGAAGGTGATCTTGTCGACCGCATTGCGGTTGACTCTGAGCCTAGCACTGTGGGTGCTGGAGCCCTTGGTGGACGGAGCGAATGTAACGGAAGGCATTGTTGCTGTTGCTGTTGTTGTTGTTGCTGTCAAAGCGGTGAATGGGTGTGTAGTAAAGAGGGAAGAAGCGAATGAAGATCTATCAAAGAAGACCGAAGGAGAGATGAGAGTGAAGCTGGAAGATGCTGAAGAAAGTTGCTGTGTGATGATCAGTATTGGTGCGGCGAAGCGCAATCCATATATACTGAAGTCGAAACCATGACCAACCTCTTCGGTGAAGCAAACTCATTACTACTTTGGTATAGCTGTAGATGCACCGAAGCATGAAAACACCCACTGTACGGACTTTGTAACCTAGCAAAGCCATGTAAGGGTTAGTCCCCGTCCAGATAGCGGGTATGTAAAGCCATAGTGCAGAAGATGGGGGTGACCAAGCAACCTCGAACGACTGCGATTGGCGAGGACGGCAAGAGTGCCGTCTCAGATGTGCTCCGCCTCGTGTTGTCGATGGCGCAAGAAAGCACTTGTCGAGGGTGGCTAAGAGATGAGGAGAGATGTCAAAAGTCCTGTCCAATAGGGTCGATCGGCTCGGGGTGAGCTGCAGGGGCCCGGGCAGCGAACGGTGATCTATACACCAGCCCCGGACCGTGCGACCTACTCGGCCACCCCAAGAAGGAAATTTGTGGACTCGTAGTGCGGGTACCGGGAATTTCGCAATGATGCAAAAGCCACTGCTGATGCTTCTGCCGGCGTTGCGTCTGCGCGCTGGCGTGAGAGGTTGAGCCGTCTCGCTTGTGCGCAGGCGGGCTTTCACGAGGCCAGGATGGGCAACTGTGCATCCTATTTTTGCAATTGCTTGAACCAGGCAATGGCACTGACAAGGGCAGTATACTATGAAACGGTTTCAGGAATAGCATCCTCTGGCAAGGCTGCTGGATAGCACGGCACGCTGTGCTGGCGGCGAGCGCAATCTGGTGGAGTCTGGTGTAGTCTGGTGTCTAGATGTCGCTATTCTCGCATCGTACGACATCGCCCCCGGTGCTGAATCTGCGAGGACCAGCTCGTCCGGCCTGGACCTGCCTCGACCAGATGGTGAAGGGACAACGATGAGATGGCATGGGGGCGGCGATGGGGCTGAGGATCAAGTCCGAAGGCTGCGACGACGCGAACGGGTGCTATGCAGAAGGCAGATGGGGTGGGGAAGACCAGCATTTCCCCTTTTGATCATACGTGAGATTTGGAACATGGTGTCGGGTCATCGGTCAAGGTGCCTGGTGGCCGTGCTGGTGGCCGTGCTGATCGGGCCTTGTGCGAGTAGACGCCTTGGCGGGCTGACATCTTTTGGGGCCCTTGCACAATGCGCTCCTGCCTGGTCACTCTTCTAAATGCCGTCTTCCTACATCGACTGCCCCTCTGTCCATGCTGGTCGTCGGACTATCGGCAGGGCAGCAGCATGCCTCTATCATGTGAAAAGCGGATGTACAGGCAATGCACGCACCTATGCCCGTCTTCAGTCATCACCAGCCACACTTTGCAGCTACGCCCAACTGTGCTATACCCATTCGACGACGTTTCAGACTACGAGATCCCACTGCTCTTCCAGATTGGCCGTGTACGAACAGTCGTTCGGACAGAGACGGGCAGCGATAGGACGCAGAGACGGCCTCGGCTGGTGCCTCCCCCAGTCCCCAACCAGCCACATGCTGTTGCTCCACCAGGCCTGCCACACGTGCATGTCTAACGGAGTTCACTTCTTGCAATGCTTCGTCCGCTAAGTCCTAGACCTCTTCCTATTTGCTTAGCAGCTTGAGATTCATCGGACCTCCGCACCGCACGTCCCCGTTACGGCCAATTCGGGGAAGATTAACTTCTACATCGCATAGGACATTTTCTTTGCTCTACGGAGAGCACGTCCCTCAAAATCATTCCTATTACGGAAACGATGGCGGACCTCAGGTCGCTTTCCACCTCTATGATGATTCAGACCACGGAGTTCCCATCCTACCCTACGCAACTCGTAACACTAGCCAGCAACTCTCCGTGAGGCGCTGTTTCAGCTCCGTCGTAGTATGGACAATTCACCAAAGATATATGATGTATTGGACCCGTCCAGGATGACGATGGAACACACCACAAGTACAGTACTCATCCCCTAACCAGCGACTCACAGCACATCGATCTTCACTCGTTAGATAGGATGAGCATCGCCCACCAGAAAAACCCAAGTGAAGCACCCTCACAGGCACCTTCACAAGCCACTTTGAAAACATTCACGAGCTATCCCGGCCACGACAAAGAGTCTGCATACGAAGTCTGGACGGGTCCCATATTAGTCGTACGTCCATCTCTACTGTCCTGACAGCCACTTCTGATGCTAACACTTCTCCAGACTTGGAACGACGAGCACGATCAACTAAACCCACTCAACTGGACATCAGGACGGAAATGGCTCAACGTACTCCTCATCGTGATGCAGGCCACGCTGTCGCCGATTGCATCGACCATTCTAGCCATTGGAGCCAGCAAGATTGCCGAAGAGTTCGAACTGAAGAGTGCAAAGGCACCGTCGCTCCCAACAGCCCTCTACGTGCTGGGTATCGGGAGTGGACCGCTAGTCTTGGCTCCATTCTCGGAACTCTACGGCCGACGACTGATCTATTTGGCCGCCTTCGCGTGCTTTACAGTGCTCAACGTTGGATGCGCTCTGTCGCCGAACATTGTCGTACTCTCGGTGCTACGGTTCATGAGCGGGATCGCTGGGTCTGTCGGGCCCAGTCTCAGCGCTGGTAGTGTCGGTGACATGTTTTGCGTCGAGCAGCGAGGAAAGGCTCAGGCTTTGGCGTCCTTTGGCCCGGTCTTTGGTCCTGTACTCGGCGGTGTCATGGGTGGCTTCATCGTCTTCCACACCAATGGTTGGCGATGGCTGCTCTGGACCGTCGCCATTGCGGCTGGAACCGTCACCTTCCTGGGCATCTTCTTTCTCCGCGAGACCTACGCGCCCTACCTTCTCGAGCGGAAGGCTACAATGCTGAGGAAGATGGATCCCAATGGCGACTACCGCACCGAACACGGCCCGTCCGACATCAGCATGGGTCGCATCATGGTTCACTCGCTCGGACGACCGGTCAGGTTGTTGTTCACCTCTCCTATCCTCGCCTTCATGGCCGTATACCAGTCACTGTAAGTCCGCCTCATGCCTTCGCTCCGCTTCCCCAACTAACTTGGCCCAGTATCTACGGCATTCTCTACCTGCACATGATTACCATTCTGCTTCTCTTTGGACCCACGCCCCTCTACGGTCTGCACACCTACGGATTCACGGGCGGTAAAGCCGGTCTGGCATACCTTGGTGCAGGAAGTGGTGCTTTCGTCGGCATGGTCCTAACCGCCAAGTTTATGAACCGCTCGTTTGCCTCCGCGCTCGCACGCCAGATCAAAGAAACAGGCGACACCACACCGCAACCCGAGATGCGCATTCCCTTCCTTCAGATTGGCATGTTGATTGTGCCCTTCGGTCTCATCATCTTCGCTTGGACGGCTGGTCGTACACATTGGATGGCACCCTTGGTCGGCGCTTTCTTCTTCGGCATCGGCATGCTGATGGGCTTCGTCTGCATTCAGTCGTACCTCGTAGATTGCTTCGGCCAGTACTCTGCTAGTGCACTCGCTGCTGTCATCGTAGCGCGCTGTCCCATCACTTTCCTGTTCTGCTTCTTTGGCTTCGAGATGTACAAAGATCTGGGCTATGACTGGTACGTTACTCGATCTTCGAACCACGGTTTTCAATTGCTAATGATCAACAGGGGCTCGATGCTACTCGCCTTCCTCTGCATATCCATGATTCCAATTCCCTTCATTCTCAAGAAGTACGGCCCGCAACTTCGCGCAAAAGCGTTGGAGCGGATGTAATTCTCCACAATCTTTTGCTTTTCAACACTCTTTACCTTTCACGATATCAACTTTAGACTTTCAAAGCTTGCAGGCTTCAAGCATCCACTTGAGGCGTTGTCGGCTAGCATGGCATGGCGCGTGAGCGATACTGGCACCTTTCCTTCTTCTCTTCTCTTCGATGAGCTCCCGTTGAGCGCGCTCCAGCCTCCAGCAGGCATTTATTGGTCTGCCTTTTTTGTAGGAGTACTTTTAGCGAGACATTTTTTCATTGCTCGCCTTAATGGTGTACATTAGACTTATACCCTTTTCTTCTGTAAATACTTTGTATCAAGAACCGATTCATAAATCTATATCTACATCTATATTTAAATCATTCGTTGACGCCTACTGTGATGGTGCGCTTCAATTCCGCGCTGCATCCGCGGTTCCGAGGCAGCGCGATTATTACGTCACCACGATCAGCTTCACGATATGTCGCATTCCACTCGCATCTACAACCGAACTACGGAGCGTTTTTCCACAACGAAAAGCTAACTCGCCTGATTGTCCCATGCATCAAGGGTTGCGTGCACTCCGCCCGTCGATAGCCGTCTCCCCACTACGAAGCATTTGCAAAGCGCGCGGTACCAATTACCGCCCGGGAATCTCACGACTTTTCTGGAAAACATATTTCGGACGATCAACACCATCTCCCTCTTCGAGAGCTTTCACAACATCCTCTATCTGCCAAGTACCAGCCAAACAAATAATGACAGACGCAACCTCCCACCCCCTCAGCGGCCTCTGGCAACCCACCCAGCTTCAGAAACTCCACTACGGCAGCGACACTGTATCAGCGCACCTCGCCTCCTACCTGCCCACCCCCCAGAGCAAAGCCTTCATCATAACGGGCAGCTCGCTCGCCACGAAAACGCCTCTTGTCAAGGAAGTGGAAAAGCTGCTCGGTGACCGACACGCCGGCACGTTTTCAAAAATCGGGGAACACGCGCCCGTCGCCCAACTAGACGAAGCGACCAAACTCGTCGAAAACGACGGCAATGTAGATACAGTAGTGAGTATCGGCGGTGGAAGCCCGATCGACTCGGCCAAAGCGATCAGCTATCGCTTGCATGAGAAGAGTGGGAAGTGGCTGTTCCACATTGCCATTCCGACGACGTTGAGTGCGAGCGAGTGCACGATGATGGCGGGGTTTACGCAAGAGGACGGCGTGAAGACGGGAGTGAGGGCTAAGGAACTCGTGCCTAATGTCGTGCTGTACGATGCGTCCTTCGCACTACACACCCCCGAGCGGCTGTGGCTAAGCACGGGAATGCGCGCCATGGATCACGCTATCGAGCTCCTCTACCATCCCACTGCGACGGAAATGCCGGCGCGATGGATATGTCTCCAGGCCGCAGCCAGTCTATTCGAGAATCTGCCCAAGTATAAATCGGATCCCAAGGACAAGGATGTCATTACCAAACTCCAGCTCGCGGCCTTCGCGTCCCTCGGCTTCCTGGGCACCAACATAAAAGGAGGTCTGGGTCTCTCGCACGGTCTGGGCTACGCTCTCGGTTCTCCGTACAGTATCCCGCATGGCATAACGTCGTGTCTTACCCTCGGCCACGTAGTCAAGCTTAAAGCCGGCGACCCCGCTGCGGCGGAGCAGGTCGCGCGTTTGCTCCCGTTCCTTGGGGAGGCGCGGTCCGGGAATAACGGCAAAGATGCGGAGAAGGTGGGGGAACAGGTGCTGAAACTGGTTAGGGACTTGGGGCTTGACAGTGATCTGGGCAATTATAAAGTAGACAAGGATCAGATTCCGGTTATTACTAAGAGGGCGACTGGCGCGGAGGAGGGCGAGTTGTATCAGAAGGTTGAGGGTTTGGTGAAGGGATTGTTTTGACTGCGTGGAGAGAGTCGGATCTAGCTGGGAGAGGTATGGTGGGAAAATTGATTGGGATTTTGCATAGCTGAGGGAGCATTTGCTAGAGTTCTCGGGCATGATCTCGAAGAGCGTGTTAGCTATGTCGAAATAATGCAAAAGCTTCCCAAACCCGCAGTGCAAACGAGTTGATATCGACGAAACTTTGAAAGGTCTGCCCCAAGCGGGCGACATGGCAATATCGCTACCAAAACTCGTAAAACCAACACGTAGTACAAACCATGTAAAAAGCTGTAATGAAGCGTGAACACCTTTGGAAGAACTATCAAGTTCTTTCATGCTCGAGAATACCTGCCTGAGAATTGGTGATAACAATATAGATACCCTATTACTAAGCAAGGATCGATGCTTGCCCCGGATACTATCTCAGTCGCACATGGACCGTTCTTCCGTCTCAGACTTCTCCCCTTTCACGCCATCACCGAGAACTCCCCGAGAGGAGCGTCACACGGTCACCCCAGCCACTCCTAGACAAGCCTTAAACAGCCTTATCAGCATCCCTCTCACTACCCCCCTTGACCAGCCTCGAAAGATCACCAACTACGCACAACAAATTAGCTTCTATCCTTACAAATCGACATATGCGTAGTGTACTTACCAGGCAATGAAAACGGAAAGTCCAAACTAGCCAGCATGATGGCGGCAAAAATCCACCACCCAAACAAACACGTCACAAAACTAAAGCCGCCGGCAACGATCTGAAGCCGGCCGGCAAGCTCGACGTTGCCGTTGTTAGCCTCCAGGTATGAGCCCGTGAGGCAGCCAAAGGCGATAGTGAGGGTGAGGAAGATCATGAAGAAGCAGGCGTTTGTGCGGATAGAGCAGACGAGATAGATGAGACACATTATGCCCATGGAGATAAAGAAGAATGCTGGTTGTATGTTAGTTTTTTGCGGCTGCGGCGTAACCTGGTAGGAGACGGTATAAGTGAGGTTGCAGTGTCCACGTACCGAAGCCAGAGCGGAAGCCAACAGTAGCTATTCCCTCAGCCGGGTTGCTCGGGTCCGTCGAATATGCGCCGTAAGCGTTGAATGCGGGTGTCAAGGTTGCCGCGAAGCCGAGCCAGAAAGCACCAAAGGAGCCAAAGACTACGAAGGGGAAGGTGTTTCCGATTATCCACTGGATTGGGGTGTTAGTATAGGGTAATTGTCATGTAAGATGAGAGCAAACTCACCTCGCCAAAAGATCCAGCGAGCATTAGAACACCACCGAAGAAGAAGTACGTGCCAGTACCAGACGCACCGTTGTTGCCCGCGCCTCTCCAGCCCATGAGTGCAAAGCTCAAAGGGAAGAGGGAGAGGAGGAAACCAATAAGGGCTCTAACCGGATTAGCAGATGAACAGCCACATTGAGATAGCAGATGTAGCGAACGTACATAGGGGTGGGATTGCCAAATGTCTTGCGTAGGTCGCCATGCACCTTAGTCTGAGGACTAAGGTAGAGCTTCTCGAAGAGTTCCGGGCTAATGGAGATGCTGCCTGCAGTTCGGATCTTCCTCAGAGCGGTATCGGAATCATGAGTATTGTCTAGATGTTGGTTGTAGTCACTGTAAGGGTTGCCTATTTCGTGTTAGTCTTGGTGTGTGATGCTCCAGAACGATCAAACTTGCCGTTGTTGCTGAAATCCTTCTCCAACGGAGCGTCACCCATGCGGGGACCAGGCGCGGTCATGTTCTCATTGTGCTGGGTTGCGTTGCGGGACATGACGACGGTCAAAATATGGAAGGAAAGTCGCACAGACAGTCAGCGCAGGTAAAGGTGCTTGGATCTAGAAAGGGATTTTGCTGGTGGTATATAAACTGAGTAACGGGTGCTGCGAGATCCGACTGAGGAAAGAGGAGTCGGTATGAGCTTAAGATCCCAGCAGACGGGCAGGCCTACGCATATAGCTTTCTCGAATGGTGAGAAACAAACGGCGCAGCGGCTCCGCACGGAGACGAGTCCATACCACCCATGAGCATCGACTGCCATTGGCAAGCCTGTCTTGCACGGACGATCGGCCAAGATCAATCCTCTCCTAGGGGAGGGCAGCTAGACTGGGCCGTCGATCTGTGCTCTAGTGCACTCCGGGCAGGAGCAAAGCATGGTACCACTTGATCAAAAGCAGTATGGCACAGAGCAGGTTTAGTGTTTCAGCTCCATCAGTCTCCAGGAACTTCCATGATCCGTATCCGTATCCTTTGACAAAGGAACGGATGATGCGTAGGAGGGGAACATGCGTTGTCTGCCGAGGCTGCGTGCCAGCAGTCCACGTGAGATGAAGCCATAAACCGCAGACAATGGACACCCACGTGAGGCACAGTAGCTCACCCCAGCAAATCGAGAGTCAATCAGTATGACCAGTGGACTCTTCGTGACAGTCGTGCGATGTGGTAATTGGTGGCTAAAGTACTAGAGCCGGCTTTGCGGAGGAAGAGTGGAGATGGGATAACGCGGGGGGCGCTGGGGACTTTGTGCGGAGTAGGACTAGAACGTGTGGCTGCATGCAGTAATCAGTTGAGCTAGGGATCGATTCGTCCCGGTCGAACATGGGTGATTTTGCGGGGAAGTTGGTGCGTCTGTTACTTCCGCTATGCTCGAAGGTGTGCAAGCTTTATTCCCAGACGTCATGGCAAAGTTGTTGGGCGGCGAAGCCGCGATCCCCACATTGCGTGAGCCTTGCGAGACGCATCGAGGTAAGTTGATCGACTACCGTTTCCACACTTTTGCAGACGGCGCTCGAAGGCATGGGATGCTTCTGTACGGAATGCAGCAGAGTGCTCTTGGAGCAGTCTGAACGCGATCCTCGCTATTTCGGTGCTGGATGTCTAAGCGTCGTCAGCTTCGGACCAAGGGTGGTTGTGGCGCCATGATGGGGTTAGACGTTGTTGCGAGTCGTTATTTGGCGGTCATCCGATGGCGTTCGGATGAGGGTGGAAGGAAGGTCGGAGCCGTTCCGTGCGATCGACCTTACCTCATTTGGCACGCTATTGACAACCCCTCAAACATCCGTTGATGGACTTCTGGTGTGAATCGACCAGCGCCCAAAAGCGTATGTGGAAGGCCGAAATACGCCGGCCGAGTGCAGTAGGACCAACATTGCCTCGGTGGAGCGCAAATGAGGCCTACGGAGAAGGGTGGGTGGTGCGCAAGAAACTTTGGAGGATCACAGTAGAGTTCTTCCAAACCGCTTCGCCGGGCCAGTCCCCCGGCGTCACTACTCACTCTCCGTGCAATGTGTGCTCTGGTAGCAGCTTTGGAGCGTTGCCTCTTGAGGACATGCCTGCAGGTAAATCGTTGCAAAGGCCACGGGCGCTCCTCGTATGGAGCAGTTTTGACAAGCTTCTGGCTATCGGTTTGACGCAGTGCCCACATGGCCTTGATGGAACATGTTGTTGTGACGGGCGTTGTCGTATGTCCAGCCAGTGTTTTCAAGACTCAATTGGTCACAATGCGCAGAGGACCGTTTGGCGTGCATTGTTGGTTAATGACCACAAGTGCTGAACGAGTCAAGCCAAATGCTCGAAACGACTGTTTTGGGTCGGTGGTGTTCGGGTCGGTGGTATTGTGGTCGACTGGCTCCGCTCGCCCTCGACATCGGTCCGGAGTCTGAACGTGAAGGTCTGCAACAGCAACCGTCATAGCATGATGGAAACTTCGCAGAAAGACCGCCAGAGCATCAACAAGGAACGAGTGCAATGTACGCTCAGCAAGACTAACTCGGCAACACCATGACCTCGCACTTCTCCCTTCTGTTCTCCTCATGAGCCCCACCAATATTGTATGATCAGCACTTCCTCCTGTATAGCTTCGACGGGTCCAGAAGCGAATGGTTATCCTCAAGATTGGATCGAAAGGTAGTCGAGACGCATTCAAACATCGGGGAATGTTGGGAGCACAGTGGTGACTAAGGGATACGAACCCAAAGCAAAGAACAACTGCGGAAGCCTTTCAACGTCGTGCGCCAAGGGCCATGCAGAGTTCAAAAATATGATTACGCGATCGGTGTATGTATGTCTCGGCGAGTAGATGCAGGCCTTTAGGCACCGCCAACCTCGGCGATGACCTTCTTGAGGTTGTGGATGTCGTGCGCAAAGCGTCCGAGGAACAGTCCGTCAACGCCTTCTGCTATTTTGGTAAAAGTACCTGGTCCCGCACTGCCGCCGTACAGGATTCTCGTCACGCCCGTCCGGTTGGCTGTCAGTTTTCTCAGCTCTTTTGTTACGTTCACGACGTGATCCGGATCCGCAGGCTCGGCGGCGCCGATAGCCCATACGGGCTCGTAGGCGAGGATGACTTCGGCATCGTCGGGCACGGCAGCGAGCACCGATGTGACCTGCGGCTTGCACTCTTGTATGGCGGCACCGACAGCTGCCGAAGCAACACTGTGATGTGTCTTCTCGCCGATGCAGACGAGCGGTATGAGCCCATTGCGTGCAGCGGCGCCCGCCTTCTTCGCAACCCACTCGTCTGTCTCCCCAAACGTGGCTCTCCGCTCGGCATGGCCAATCTCCACGATCCTCGCGCCAGCTTGTTGCAGCATCAGCGGCGACACCTCGCCGGTATATGCGCCCTTGTCCTCCCAGAAGGTATCCTGTGCGCCGACCCAGATGGAGGAAGACTCCAGGATGCGGGCCGACTCCATGAGCGTGACGAAGTCGGGTATGACGAAGAGGTCTAGGCGTGCGTTCCAGGCGTCGCCGTCGAGCTGGAGGACGCCGCGTACGTAGGAGAGGGTGCTCTGCAGGTCGAAGTACATCTTCAGGCTAACGCCGACGATGCGGCGGGGGCGGGGGAGGGGCGGCATGGCAGGCAGGCGGGGGCGACAGTTGGCGGGAATGCGCCTGGAGAGGGTGACGTTACGGTTAGAGAGTGGGAGAGAGGTGCGCATGCACGCAGTTAAGACATTGATTGAATCAATCCGACAGGGTTACCGCATGGGGTATGCCGGGGAACGAGGGGACGACAGACGACGGCCAGCGGGATCGGAGCAGGGGCAGGAACACAGCTAGCGGCGATTTTCGTACATGTCGAAAGCCCCGCGCCTCGACGCCTGCTCGTCCCAATGCGACTATGGGGGAGAGCGTTGCTATGTCGCAAAGGGTAGGCTGCGCAGAATGTATGGGATTTCATGATATGCGATCAAACAAGGTGTATCGCGCAACTGCACGTGGCGCCCAAACGCACGCCTTGGCACGATGCTTGCGATTGTGCTCCGACCCACCAAACATGCACTAACCTTTCTTCTCCTCCTCCTTCTCCTCCGCCACATAATCCCCCGTTTTTGCTATCCCCATACCTCGAATACCAGAAGAATAGCGATTGATGCCGCGCGTGCTCGCTGATCGCTGGGCCCGCGTTCGATACATAGGATAGCTCGGGGAGCTTTGTAAAAAAGTGCGGGGGTTGCGGTGAGGACTAAAAAGATCCTGGTATGCGACATATGCCCCCACCAGTCTGGCGTGACGACGATGCCTTCGAGTCCAGCAAGCTAACACGGCCTGACAGGACCTGCAGAGTCGACGTTTCCTTTATTGTATTTTCTTTACGACTTCGCCACCATGCACATCTCACAGATGCTTGCCCAGTCCAAGGCCGAGGGCAAGCCGACCTTCTCCTTCGAATTCTTCCCACCAAAAACCGCCCAGGGCGTCCAGAACCTTTACGACCGCATGGACCGCATGCACAACTTCGGCCCCACCTTCATCGACGTGACATGGGGTGCTGGCGGTCGGCTCTCTTCGCTGACCTGCGAGATGGTCAAGGTCGCCCAAACCGTATACGGCCTTGAGACGTGCATGCACCTTACATGCACCGATATGGAGCGGTCCAAGTTGGACGACGCGCTCAAGGAAGCGCACCAAGCGGGCTGCACAAACATTCTGGCTCTGCGGGGAGACCCCCCGCGTGAAAAGGAGAAGTGGGAGGCCACCTCAGGCGGCTTCCGCTATGCCAAAGACCTAGTCAAATACATTCGCGACCGCTATGGAAACCACTTCGACATCGGCGTTGCGGCATACTCGGAAGGGTGCGATGACAACGACGACGTGGACGAACTCATCGATCACTTGAAGGAAAAGGTCGACGCCGGGGCCACCTTCATTGTCACGCAGATGTTTTACGACACCGATATTTTCATAGACTGGGTGCACAAGGTCCGCGCAAAGGGCATCGACATCCCAATCATCCCAGGCATCATGCCCATCCACACCCACGCTGCGTTTCTACGTCGCGCCCATTGGACGAGGTGCAATATCCCGAAGCACTGGACTGAGGCTCTCGAGCCCGTCAAAAACGACGATGCCGAAGTTCGAGAGGTCGGTAAAGGCCTTGTAGCAGAGATGTGTCGCAAACTGATCGATGCGGGTATCCTGCACTTGCACTTGTAAGTTCACATCTCATTACACTAGAGAGCGAAGGCTGACCGTCAGCTACACGATGAATCTCGCTCAAACGACGCGCATGGTCCTTGAAGAGCTAGAGCTTCTTCCAGACGTAGAGAGCCCTCTGCAGAAGCCTTTGCCTTGGAGGCCGTCTCTTGGACTCAATCGGCGCGACGAGAACGTGCGACCCATCTTTTGGCGGAACCGGAATCGATCTTACGTCGCTCGCACTCAAGACTGGGACGAGTTTCCCAACGGTCGCTGGGGTGATGCTCGCTCCCCCGCCTTTGGTGAATTGGACTCGTACGGCATCGGCTTGAAAGGCACCAATGAGCAGAACATCAAAATTTGGGGCACGCCCACGTCGATCAAAGATATCTCGGACCTCTTCGGTCGCTACATAGGAGGTACGCTCGACACCTTGCCCTGGAGTGAAGCGCCCATTTCCAAAGAGGCCGATTCGATCCAACAGGATCTAATCGATCTCAACCGACGAGGGTTTCTCACTATCAATTCTCAGCCAGCCGTAAACGGTGCCAAGTCCAACGACCCGGTGTTTGGATGGGGTCCACGTAACGGTTACGTCTACCAAAAAGCATATCTGGAGGTACTCGTCTCGCCCGAGTACATTGCCGAATTGATCACCAGGATTGAGCGTGACCTTGAGCTGACATATTACGCCGTGAACAAGGACGGCGACTTGAAGACAAATGCACCCGGCGACGGTCCCAACGCGGTCACCTGGGGCGTCTTCCCTGGTAAGGAGATTGTGCAGCCAACTATCGTCGAGACAGTGAGCTTCCTCGCTTGGAAAGACGAGTTCTACAGGCTGGGACAAGACTGGGCGAACTGCCACTCCTCCGTCAGCCCTTCCCGCTATGTCATTGAGGATGTCATGGACACATGGTATCTGGTCAACATTGGTAAGCTTACCCTGAAAACAATGCATCACTGCCACTAACAACATTACACAGTTCATAATGATTTCCATCAGCAGCATGCCATCTTCCCTCTCTTCGAAGGCCTGCAAGTAGCCGACATGGACAAGCAGCTCCACAGCACCGGCACCCCGAACGGTGACTCTTCAAGTAACAAGCCCACCACCAACGGCACAAAACCACTTTTGGAGAACATGGTCGAAGCTGCAAAGTCCGCCGCAGCCATGGTGACCAATGGCGCCAGCGGCCTTACGGTTTCGAACTAACCGATCATCACATCACAACTCTATCGCTTCAACACACAGGCTCGGCCTCACCAACCAGGCTCAGTATCAACTGTACATCTCAACTCTCAGTAGCAACATGCTGCTCTACATTCAACACATATTCTCTGCTTTTTCTTTTCCATGGCGTTTGGGGCTTGGGGCAAGACAATACATGGTGCATACCTTTGAAGCACCTAGACATGCATCTGGAAGGCGTCTATTCAACCTGACGACCCATTTACGACTTCAACGAACGGAGGATGCATTACAAAAAGGCGAAACACCCAAAAACTTGTGCTGCATATTTTTGCAAAGATACCCGACTAGCTTGCCCTCAACGGCGCTGGTCAAAAATTCAACATTGTCTGTCTATCGAGATGGCACTCTTCACAGTAGATGGAAACCTGCAATCATGCCCTAACCAAGTGGTATATACACAATTACACACTTTCCGTGCTATTCCACATGTGAGGATGTTGCTTAAGAGCCGCGTCGCTGACATCCACTGCGCGTTACCTAATGCGGCTCCTATTGCGCCTCGGAAGCCTAACCGTGTTGGTACCTAATGGTCCAAGATACTACGTTAAGGGTCGCGACCGCCGTAGGGCTCTGCGTTCCCGTGGTGGGTTTTGGCGGGTGCTTGGCGCATATGCCCATCCTTGACCCGTTCAGTTGAGACGCATCGACTGTGCGATATGTAGGCACCTTTTGCCAGATTCAAACGGTTCTTGGCCTACGTGAGATAAAATGCTGTGCGGTGGCCGAGGGGACCGCATGTCTATACATAGATCGGTAAAACTGACGCCAGCAACCGCAGGGCTGGACGCTTAGGCTAGGCAGAGGTTAGCGTGTTGCGGGAGATGAGTCTGCCATCTGGATTGTGAAGCATGGGCGCGCTCGGGTCTCTTATTTCAAAATTCCCTTTTCACGCTCAAAGCTGTAGAGCGCACCGGCGCCGTGAGGTTCGCAGGAACTCATCAGCGTCGCGAGTGTGTACTGCTCAACAAAGTTGCCTTTGTTGCAGGGTGCGGTCGTGGTAAGCTAGATTGAACTGACCGCTCATTCCCCGTACGTTTGTAATTCATGGCGTCGGCGCTATACGAAGTGAGAGGCTCGTTGCTAACGGCCGTACACACATCGAAGACACGCAACGATCAAACGTGTTGCATTGGCAACACTGCTAGCGTCGTATCTTAATCGAGCTAGAGTAGCGAGAGAACGAAGCCTTTCTACGAGTAGCAAGGCACAAAATTCGACAGAGCACAGCGATAAGCTTTTGCCGCCAGCATTGCGGTGCGCCAGAGCATAGTGCGACGAGCCAGGAACGCCGAGGCCGCGTCATTCCGCTCCGCTGCCCTTCTCACTACCCTTCCTGGAGAGAGGTTGGCGGAGGCTGAGCAACTCGTGCGATACCCCGTCGTTGGCGCTAAACTTATTCGGGCTGACCTTGCGAGCATGAGGCAGCCAGCAAAGCAAGAGCATATGCGCATCGTTAGGCTTGGAACATCCCGAAATGAAGGCCTCATTGCGAGGCCTCAGGCTGTGTATCTTGGGATATTGAGAAAGACAGAATATAAGGATGTTACATTTCCTGCTACTTTGGGGTTATCAGTTCATATCAACAGTCTACAGCATCGCTTCTACCCTACTACCATACCATCTCTTCTTCCTTCTTTGCATATCTTAGCACCCATCTCGATAGTTGCGATCTATCACTTACCATCTCCTCCTTCGAGGACCGCAAACATCTCACATCTTCGCCCACCCTCTTCAACACACCAGCCATGTCTCCCCCACCCCAAGTCACAGTCCCCGACACCTGCCAAGCAGTCAGTTTCGAGTGTCCCGTCGAAGGCACAATCTACGGCTACTACCCATCGCTGGGCTGGAACGCCTTCTTCGCCGCCTTCTTCGGCTTCTGCTGCCTCGTCCAAGTCGGCCTCGGTATCCGCTATAAAACATGGACCTACATGATCGGTGTCGGTCTCGGCTGCGCTGCTGAATGCGGTGGCTACGTTGGCCGTATCATGATGCACAACAACCCTTACGATGAGCTGGGTTTCCAGCTTCAAATTGTATTGTTGATCTTCGCGCCGGCCTTCTTGGCTGCCGGTATCTATTTGATCCTGAAGCATGTTGTTCTTCAGTTTGGCAAAGAGTGGAGTCGCATCAGGCCCGCGTGGTACACATACATCTTCATCACTTGTGATGTGATTTCTCTCTTACTCCAGAGCGCTGGTGGAGCTTTGGCGGCCACTTCGGACGATGTCAAGACCATCGACTTGGGCACCGATATCATGATTGCAGGAATCGTATGGCAGGTCGTCGGTAAGTCATTCCCCACCCATCCTTCTCTTTTACACCAACTGATAAAACCCCCTTAGTCCTCGTCATCTTTGGCGTCCTCGTCGGCGAATATGCTTACCGCACCTACAATCGTCGAAACGCACTCTCTCACTCGGGCAGCTCCATCTGGCAATCTCGCCGCTTCCGCTACTTCGCCGGCGCCGTCGTCGTCGCCTACGTCACCATCTTCGTGCGCTGTGTCTACCGTATTCCCGAGCTACTTGGTGGCTGGGGCAACTCGCTCATGCGCGTCGAGTCTGAGTTCATTGGCTTCGAGAGCTGGATGATAGTGCTGTGTGTGGCTGCGCAGACTATCTGTCACCCGGGCATCTTCTTCCCCGTTATGGGTAACGGGTCGTCTAAGCAGCATGCGGCAAGCAAGTTGGATAGTGAGACAGGGGATGGTGTGGAGATGATGAGGAGGGAGAGAAGGGGTTGAGTGGTGGATGGAATGAGTCGAGAGACGGGGATGCTGAGCTCCCCAAGTTGGAGGTTACGGCTTCTGAGTATACCAGGCACTCATGCTTCGTTTGCATGTCTAGAGGATGAGGGATTGGTTTACTGGCATTTGGGCGGAGTCTAGCGAGGTTATGGGTGGTGTCTTTCTTTCCTTTTTGTTTGATTTTTTTTTCCAACTGCATATGAAGTAGAGCAGTGGCAGACCCAAACACATGGTCTAGCGGTAAACATCCAGAATAACAATCAATTCTCTCCATGACAGTAGCCACAAAGGAGACGCACAATGAGTCGCACCCAGAAAAGTCGTCCTACGAATTGTCTTAGACCAGTCTTCAACGAGGTCCTTTACGACGCACTTTATACAAAGTAACCTTTAGTATATCAAATTAAAATTTCCGTGTCAAAGCGCAGGAGTGGAGAAGCATCAACGAGTTATGATAACATTCTAGTTGTATTGATGATATTGTAATGAGCTTTTGAAAGACTGGACGCAGCCAGATGGTGGTAAACTAAAAAGATAGACCCATAAGAGGTGTCCTATATGGCCGTAGAGAAAGGGAGTTGTCGAATCCGAGCGCTTGAAAATCAACCTCGCTATGCAAAAACGTTCAACGCGAGAAAACAGGGATATCCAGAAACTCCTTCGCAAAGTCCCCGTGAGGCGGAATATGAGCTCAATCTAGTAAAACATGCCGCGACTTGCTACTCTTTTTGATGTCGGTGAGAACGTGCAACGAACCAACAGCAATGATTATAGATCACGCATCCTGTTGTTGCAGAACGGCATGATGTTTCTCCACCTCGCCGTCGGCATCAACACGCGCCATCGCGAAGCTGCTCCTCACCTTCATATCCGCCTTCGTCTTGGTCATCAGCGCATCCCTGATATCCTGCTTACTCCTCGCCATCCACCCCTCGAAGCTCTTATGACTCAGCGGATACATGGGCATATTCATACCGGTCCTGAAGAACTCGTCCGGCTTCGCTATCGGATTGCTCATGATATAATCAATGTCGCATTCGAGCTCCTCGCAGTAGGCTTCGAGCGGGAGATCGTTGACGTCCATGCCGAAGGGGTTTTCGATTTCGCGGCCGATGGCGGCAATGCCGAGGATGATGTAGGCGGCGAAGATGCAGCCGGGGATTGTTACCCAGCGGAGATCTTTCCAGAGCTGGAATGGCAACATCATTACGTAGACCCAGGTAATTTGGGAGATGGCGATGGAGTAGGCGATTGGGAGGGGGGTTTGGAGGACACGTTCTACGCCGACGAGGACTTCGTTTAGTTGGACGACCGAGGTGACTGGGTGCGTATGTTAGATGTCTGTGCACAGGGTTGAGGGGACCCAACTTGTGGGACGGAAGAGCTTACTGGCTTGGTTCTGGTAGAGACCGACCTTGAGCGTGTCGTTGTCAATGGTGCTCTGGACGTAGGAAGACAAGTGGCTCAAGATTTCAAGTGGCAGGTTACCGAGCGGCTTCTTGGATTGCTTGATCCTCTTGCGCGGGTTGGACTCGGCAAATGTGACGCCTAGGTATTCACCGGCTGCTTTGAGCTTTCCGTGTTCGCGGACCTTGGGAATCTCGGCTTCGGCGGCTTTGGCGAAGGTGTCGAGGTATTCGACACGTGCTTTGAGATCGAGATATTCAATGCCGGGCTCGAAGCGTAGCTTGTGCAGGACAGCGCGGGAAAAGGCGACGATCAAGTTCAGTGCTGAGCTGTGTAGGGTATTAGCATCGACGTTGGCACAAGTGTGAAACTTTGGGATCCGTACATCTTGTTGAGCAGGTCCTCCTTGCCCAGCTCGCCGGGTCTCTCTATAGCATGCACCCAGATGGTCCTCGCCAGGTTCTGGCCCACAAACTGCAATTGCGACCAGTACTTACGACCCTCGGTGTACCGCTCATACGCAGATGAGGTACGGAACGAGATGGCGAGACCGACGACGAAACCGAGGACGGTGAGCAGGAGCGTGCTCACACCGAGATTGTGCCACTTCTCGCAGATGACAGTAATGATGGTAGACCAAGCTGCAACCACGAACAAGGGAATCAACATCTTGGGGAGCACTGAGCCGTGCATGCGGAGGAAGAAGGGCCATTTGGAGTGTTTGGCCATGTCGCGGGGACCAACCTAGAGGGACCCGGGTTAGTATGCCTGCTAGCATTTGTAATTATCTGAGGATCGTACAAAGTAGTCTTCGGCGTCGAGGGACGCGGCTGTGTGCTTTCGCGAGGGCTGCTGGAACGTCTGCCTCGCTCGCCATGAACGGGGCGACATGGGTGCGTCATGGCTAACTCTACCGCTGCTCGTCGAAGGGACCTCGATAGCTCTCGGCTGAAGCGACGTCTTGCGGCCATTGGTGTAGGTCTCGTCGGTTCCGCTGGTGGAAGGGGCGGGCGCCATTTTTGCACTCTCTCTCATAGATGTCAATCGGTCGAAGGTAGGAAGAACTGCCCAGCAGTCGTGAAACCACTCTCTCTACAGGACGCGAATACCAAATCTGGAGAGGAGAAAGAGGGAGAAAGCACGAGATGGAGGTCGCTGCTCGGACTTATTAAGTAAGGGAAGAAGGGTAGCAACGAGGGAGGGGACAGCGAAACGCTCAAGGGGTCGAGAAAGCGAGCAATGGAAGAGACAGACGGGGAGGCAAAGCAAAGTATATATCGGGGACAGATTTTCAGAAATGCATACGAATGTTGGCCCCCGATGCGCGCCACGGGCCCCGTGTTGTCAGAGGGCGGGACCCAACCCGCACATGGGACGCCCAAACGGCCCCTGCGTCCTGCGTGCCCCTGAGGGCGGAGTCGCACGCAGCCAATTGCGGATGGGCTCATTGGATCCCTGATGCAGCAAGGGCAAAGGAGAGTTGTTTCATAAACATATTGGTGCGCCAAGCCCGAGCGTTGTGCCGCTGTGCTGCCTTTCTCAGTCAGCCTGTCTGTCACCGTTTATCAGCCCAAGAACCCATGCATGTCTAGTAAGCTCTTTGGGACAGTGGGCTCTCACTACTGCACGACTGTATCGACGGGGCATGCACCTTGTGCAAAGTAGACGTGGGCGACGTGTCTAGTGGCAGGGAGGGTAGGGGGGGCCACAACATGGGGACTTTCAGAAATGCAAACTGCGCATGAAAGATGACCGCGCTCAGAAAAGTGGGTGGAATGCCCGATCGTCAGGTCTGGAATCGCGAATCCTGAAGCAAAAAAGAAGAGGCGCGCCGAGCCGGGCCCAAGCGAGACGAGACCAACCAGCATGTTCTCACGGAGAATGGTCAAGGGCTGCCGCCAACACTGTCTCCTTTCATCAAAGCGACAGGGGTGCACAATCGGCGAATCGCACGCGTGGCTATTTCTCCCCGTATGCATCGTCGGCGTGTGTCAGTGTCAGCTCGGGGATGCCTGTCGTCCTGTCAATTGGTCTGACGAGAGCCTACAAGAGCGGTGCCACGCGGTTAAAGGCGCGAATTCGCCGGTGAGCGGTACAGTAGAGCAGCCGGGGAATTATGGGGATTACGTGCAGGGTGAGAAAGGTAGGTATTTTTACCTCTCAAGCTGGCCTGATCGAGAGGACAGATGGGCTGTGCTGAAGTCCATCTACCCGTATGAGGAAGGGAGGTGGGACTATGTACAATATTTCGCTGGCCAGGCTGTGGAGATTGTGGAGTACCAACTCCGCCCTTCTGGAACAATCAATCGAAGATGTTATAGCGTTGTTCCCAGGTCCCACCAGCCAGCGGAGAAGCGCCCTGGCGGTTTACATCACAGGTCGCACGAGATGACGCACAACAGCGCCAAACCCGCACACTTCCTTCTTGTCAGACCGAAAACCTTTATCGAATAGAGCGGAAAGACAAAGGTAAAAGTCGTTCTATAGGAGAAGGCGATAAAATTTGTGTTGCCTTCTGAATGTTTCGATCTCCCTGGGACTATATGGGCCAGTGCTGTCCTTTGGGAGAAGACTGTAGGTGCTAGTTGAGAGGGACCTCGCTGAATCAACTCGTCTTGTGGAAATTGGCCTTGCAATGTATGGCAATGACGAGTTCCTTTTCAGCTTGTCGTCGTCGAACCAGCCGCAGGGCAGAAACGTAGCACCAGTGACAAAAAGCAACCTTCGAAGAATCAAAACCTAAGTGTTTGCTAAGAGACGATTACTTCCACTCAGCAGCAACTCGCTGAATACTGAGCGAAAGGTACAGTCAGCCAAGACGTGTACGTCAGCTCTCGTCGACTCTACGCATCGTGAGGCGAACATCCCATCTATTCCCGAGGTTACCGAACGGCCCGAAACGCGCATTTCGACAAGACGCAATCTACCGCATCCTGAGACGACCAATCTGCACATGTGAAACGCAAACACGGACTGCGCGCGCGCACGACGGCTGTCGTTTGACGTTACGAGTGCGGGGGTGGTACGTACCTGCAGAAGCCCCGAACGGATTGAGAAAGAGCAGGGGAAGGACTTCAGACGATTTGACCCGCTGCGGTTGATTTGGTCGATTTGATCGCGGTCGTGTTACTGCAGAACGGCTAATAGGTTGGGGAGGATAACATATGGCCAGCTTCCTACAGCTCCCCCGCGAACTGCGGGATCTGGTGTACTTGGAGGTGCTATTATGGGAACGGCGTCTTCCTACGCTAGGCGAGGCACAGTGGTTGTTCCGGTTTCGCCGCATTTCCTCGCCGCAGAGCAGCATCGCAGGAGAGTATGGGTGCGCGTACGCGCATTCCGGGATGCCGCGGACATGCGCGAATTTCCTGTGTTGTAACCGGCAGATCTATAAGGAGATGGGGGAAACGGCTGAAAGGGTAGAAAGGAGGGGTGGACTGATGGTCAAGATGGATTGTATTGCCGAGGATGAGAGTTTCCATTATTTCACCTGGATGGGGGCAGCAGGGGTGCGGACGACGTATGGCCTGACGGGAAGGAAAGAGGAGCAGCATATGTCGGGCTGGATGGCGAGGTTGCTCCAGTGGCAACTGTGGGGCATGTCTCCCGGTGCAGGCGTGGCATATCGCACATCCCTGACCCAGTTGTCCAAACTATGGATCGATGTTCGAATTGCGGGGGACCGGTCTTCGAAATGGCTACGCAACACCACGTCGCCGGATCGAACATCCTGGGCCGTTTGCGCAGCGTTGAAAAGACTCGTTGAAAACGGGCCAGATCCATCCGACCCCAACCCCAGCCTCCGTCCCACAAACTCTGCCACTGCCACCACAACTCGTACCATCAAAATCAGCGAGCTCATCCTCAACGTTGTTCCACCGCCCGGTATCCCGCCATCACAGTACCTCGACGAGGACTTCCCACCTAACGCGACGGGAGCGGGAGTCGTGCATCCCCACAGCGTCGCGAGCGAGTTGGTAGAAGTGTGGAATAAGATCTGGAGGGGGGAGAGCTATAAGGCTACGCTGTATCAGGTTTTGTTGGAAAGAATTGAGAGGGTAGTGGTCCGTGTGGATGGCGAGATGTGGAGGGTGA
>Ga0247803_1000191_pt1 | contig 35944 bp, 30 predicted proteins | sample UWRJL014104B1_FD_180928 | JGI IMG/M metagenome (GOLD analysis project Ga0247803, IMG submission 180928) | Plant litter microbial communities from Arlington Agricultural Research Station in Wisconsin, United States - UWRJ-L014-104B-1 | ecosystem: Environmental > Terrestrial > Plant litter >... | reverse complement strand
GCCCTGCACGTTGTCGGTGGTGAGCCTGGCCAGCTGGTCGCGCAGTTCGGACAGGCCGAAGACGTACACGCCCGCGTTGATCTCGTCCACGGCGCGTTCGTCGTCGCTGGCGTCCTTGTGCTCCACGATGCGGTCGAAGGTGCCGTCGTCGCCGCGGATGATGCGGCCGTAGCCGGTGACATCGCTCGGGAACGCGGACAGCACGGTGGCGGACACCCCGGCGCGTTCGCGATGCGCCTCGATGAAGTTGGTGAGGGTGGCGGCGTTCAGCAGCGGCACGTCGCCGCTGATCACGAGCACGTCACCGTCGAAGTCGGCCGGCAGCGCGGCGACGGCCTGCTGCACGGCGCGGCCGGTGCCGGGGACCTCGTCCTGGTCGACGAGCAGGCTCTCCGGCAGGTCGAGGGCGACGAGCTCGGCCAGGCGTTCGCGTTCGTGCCGGAGCACCGTGATCACGTGCGCGGCATCCAGGGCCCTCGCCGTGGCGAGCACGTGGCTGATGATCGGCAGTCCGGCCAGCGGATGCATCAGCTTGGGCAGACTGGACTTCATGCGGGTGCCCTGGCCGGCGGCCAGCACGATGATGGCGAGGCGGGAATCGGTCACTGGGGTCCTCTCAATGCGAGCTCCGCCGCCAGGACTCGAACCTAGACCTAACAGCTCCAAAGGCTGTCGTGCTGCCATTACACCACGGCGGATTGCGCCGGCCGAGGCCGGGCAACGGAGTCAAGTCTGCCAGATGCGCGGACGCCTGGGCGTCATCGGCGGTTTCCGGCGGCTATGAAAACCGGATAATGGACGGATGCCTGCGAATGACGAAGTCGACCGGATCGTTGATGCCTGGTTGCGGGAGCGCCCTGACCTGGATTTCGCTCCCCTGCAGGTGTTCTCCCGCGTCGCCCGGCTGAGCAAGCACCTGGACCGGGCCCGCCGCACCGCGTTCTCCCGGTCGGAGCTGGACTCCTGGGAATTCGACGTCTTGTCGGCCCTCCGCCGGGCCGGCGCCCCGTTCGAGTTGAGCCCGAAACTGCTGCTGCAGCAGACCCTGGTCTCCAGCGGCACCATGACCAACCGCATCGACCGGCTGGTCGAGCGCGGCCTGGTCACCCGGCGTACCGACCCCAATGACGGCCGCGGCATCTTCGTGGGCATGACCGCCGGCGGCCTGACCCGGGTGGATGCCGCGATCACCCGCCTGGTCGACGCCGAGGCCGCCCTGTTGCAGAGCCTGCCCGCCGTCGACCAGGAACGCCTGGCCGCGCTGCTGCGGAAGCTCAGCCTCGACTTCGACTGAGACTGGGCCTCCGCCTTAGCGGCGGAGCGCCTTGCGGGCCAGCCGGTTGCCCAGGAACTGCACAACCTGCACAAAAATGACGATCAGCAGCACCGCGGCCCAGGTGACGACGGGGTCGAACTGGCGCCAGCCGTAGAGCAGCGCGAACGCGCCCAGACCGCCGCCGCCGACGTAACCGGCCACCGCCGACATGTCCACGAGCGCCACGAAGATGAAGGTGTAGCCCAGGATCAGCGGGCCCAGCGCCTCGGGCAGCAGCACCGTGAAGATAATGCGGATCGGGCCGGCGCCCACGCTGCGGGCCGCTTCGATCACGCCGGGCGTCACGGTGAGCAGGTTCTGCTCCACGATGCGCGCCATCGCGAACATCGCCGCCAGGGCGATGGTGAAGATCATCGCGTTGTTGCCGATGCCGGTGCCCACCACGGCGCGGGTGAGCGGTTGCACCGCCGCCAGGAAGATGATGAACGGGATGGGCCTGATCGTGTTGACGAGGACGTTGAGGACCCCGAAGACCGCCCGGTTGGCCAGGATGCTGCCCGCCCGGGTGAGGTAGAGGCCGAGGCCGACGATCAGCCCGCCGAACCCGCCCAGAAGCAGGGTGAGGCCAACGATGTACAGCGTCTCCCATGCGGCAACCCACAGTTGGGGCAGGAGTGTGATGAGTCCGTCCATGGTCAGCGCACCTCGGTGACTGTCGTGAGCGCGCGCACTCGGTCGAGTGCGGCGTCGATGGTCACGTCGTCGCCGGTCAGCGCGAGGGTGAGGTGCCCGAACGGGCGCCCCTGAATTTCGTTGATGCCGCCGTAGACGACCTGGAAGGCGATTCCGTCGCGGGACAGTTCGCCGAACACCTGGGTCTGGTCGACGGTGTCGCTGCGGAACGCGAGGGTCACGATGCGGCCGGTGTGCCTGGCGCGGAGGACGTCCAGCTCGGGCCTGGACGGCAGCCCCTTCACCACTGTCGACACGAATCGCGCGGATGCAGCCTGCTGCGGGTTCGAGAACACGTCGAACACGTCGCCGCGTTCGATGATGCGGCCCTGGTCCATCACGGCGACCTTGGTGGCGAGCGTCTGGATGACATCCATCTCATGGGTGATGACGATGATGGTGACGCCGAACTCCCGGTTGACCCGCTTGAGGAGTTCGAGGACCTCGTGGGTGGTCTCGGGGTCGAGGGCGCTGGTGGCCTCGTCGGCCAGCAGCAGCGCCGGCGACGACGCGAGGGCGCGGGCGATGCCCACGCGCTGTTTCTGCCCGCCGGAGAGCTGGTCGGGGTAGGCGCCGGCCTTGTCGGCCAGTCCCACGAAGTCGAGCATCTCGGCGACCCGTTTGGCGCGATCGGGCTTGTCCCGGCCGGCCACCTCGAGCGGATACGCCACGTTGCGGGCGACGGTGCGGGAGTTCAGCAGGTTGAACTGCTGGAAGATCATGCCGATCCCCAGGCGCACCGGTCGAAGTTCACGTTCGGGCAGTTGGGCGACGTCCCGGCCGTCGATGAGGATCTGGCCGGCCGTGGAGCGCTCGAGTACGTTGACCAGGCGCACCAGAGTGCTCTTGCCCGCACCGGAATAGCCGATGATGCCGAAGACGTCGCCGGCGTCGATGCTGATACTGACGTCGTCGATCGCGGTCACATCCGCTGCGCCCTTGACGGTCGCCGGATACACCTTGCTGACGTTTCTCAGTTCGACGAGTGGGGTTGGTGCTGGCATGCAGGTCCTTCGGTTGGAACGGGGAAAGGCCGGCCGCGCCTCACGAGGAGGGGCGACCGGCCGGGGACTGCTTACTTCTGCGCTGCGGTGTCTTCCTCGACCGTGGCCAGGGCGGCCTGCAGGTCGGCGGGAGACGTGGTGGCCAGCACAGCGGAGTTGCCGGAGACCTCGAGCAGGCCGTCGGTGACGGACTTCGTGGTCTGGAAGATGTCGACGAGCTTGGCGTAGGTCTCGTTGTCCTTGTCTTCGGCGCGGACCGCGAACACGTTCACGTACGGCAGTGCGGACTCGTCGGAGGGGTCGTCCTTGACGAGGGCGTCCTCGAACTTGAGGCCGGCCTTCTCCACGAAGTCGTTGTTGATGATCGCGGCATCCACGTCGGGCAGCGACGTCGCGGTGAGCGACGGCTCGAGCGCAGTGACGGTGACCGTGGACTTGTCGGTGTCGACGTCGTCGAGGGTGGTGAAGATGGATCCGCCGTCCTTGAGCACGACGAGGTCGGCGCTCTGCAGCACGAGGAGGGCGCGGGCCAGGTTGCTCGCGTCGTTCGGCACGGCGACGGTGTCGCCCTTCTTGAGGTCGGCGACGTCGGTGACCTTGGTCGAGTACAGGCCGAGCGGGTAGATGGCAGTCGCGCCAATGGGCGTGAGGTCCTCGCCGCTGGAAACGTTGTAGTCGGCCAGGTAGACCAGGTGCTGGAACTGGTTGATGTCGATGTCACCGTTGGTGAGGGCCGGGTTGGGCTGGTTGTAGTCGGCGAAGTCCACGATCTCGACGGTGATGCCCTCTTCGGCAGCGGCCGCGGTGTAGTCGGCCCAGTAGGGGTCGCTGGCCCCGACGACGCCGATCTTCACGGTCTCGCCGCCGCCGCCGGCCGCACCGGCGCAGCCGGCCAGCAGGGCCAGGCTGGCGCCGACGGCCAGGATGCTCAGGAGGCTCTTTTTTGCGCTGTTCTTCTTCACTTCGGTGTTCTCCACGTCTCGGTCGCTGTGTATGTGCGCGCTACGCATAACGAAGAGCTGGCTGGCACAGGGCATCCACGGGATCGTCGCGTGGGAATTCTGTGCCGCATCGTCGCGTGGCACTCTTCTACGGTAGCCGCAGAAGGCACGACGACCGGACCGCGCCGACGCACTTCGTCACAGATGCTGCGACGAACGCCGCCCAGTCACAGGATCTGCGAGCTGGACGGCGGGTCAGCGAACCGGTGTACCGGTCGCCTGAAACAACTGACTCACTTTTCGAGCAGCACCGAGAGTTCCACCCAGCGGGTTTCGAAACCGGCGACGGCGTCTTCGGCCGCGGCGACCTCGGCCTGCAGCTTGCCCAGCCCGGTGTAGTCGCTCTGGTCGTGCGCGGCGAGGGAGTTGTGCAGGTCCTTGATCTTGGCCTGCTGCTTGGCGACCTTGCGGTCGATCGAGGCGAGTTCCTTCTGCGCGTTGCGGAGCTCAGCGCCGCCGAGCGCCGGCTTGCCGGAACCCTTGACGGTGGCGGAGGTCGGCGAGGCCGCATCCGCCGTGAACGAGCCGCCGGCGACCTGGCGCTTGCGCAGCTCCAGATACTGGTCGACACCGCCGGGCAGGTGGTGGAAGCCGCCGTCGGAGACCGCGTACTGGTTGTCGGTGACGCGCTCGATCAGGTACCGGTCGTGCGAGACGACCAGCAGGGTGCCGGGGAAGGAGTCCAGCAGGTCTTCCATGGCCGCGAGCATGTCGGTGTCCAGGTCGTTGGTGGGCTCGTCGAGGATGAGCACGTTCGGCTCGTCCAGCACGATCAGCAGCAACTGCAGGCGGCGCTTCTGGCCACCGGAGAGGTCCTTGACCTGGGTGGACAGCTGCGCGCTCATGAAGCCCATGCGCTCGAGCATCTGGCCGGGCGTGATCTCCTTGCCGCCGGCCATGTACGAGGTGCGCTGGCGGGCGATGACGTCGCTGACCCGGTCGTTGCGGATGTCGTCCAGCTCGAACAGCTGCTGGGTGAGCACGGCGACCTTGATGGTCTTGCCCCGCTTGACCTTGCCGGTGTCGGGCGTCAAGGTGCCGGCCACCAGGTTGAGCAGCGTCGACTTGCCGGCGCCGTTGACGCCGAGGATGCCGGTGCGCTCACCCGGTGCGATCAGCCAGGTGATGTTGTTGAGCACGGTCTTCTCACCGAAGGTGACGCTGACGTCGACGAGGTCGACGACATCCTTGCCGAGGCGCTGCATGGCCATCGACTGCATCGACACGGTGTCGCGGGGCGGCGGCTCGTTCTCGATCAGTTCGTTGGCGGCGTCGATGCGGAACTTGGGCTTGGCGGTGCGGGCGGGGGCGCCGCGGCGCAGCCACGCCAGCTCCTTCTTCATCAGGTTCTGGCGCTTGCCCTCCATCACGGCGCTCATCCGGTCGCGCTCCACGCGCTGCAGGATGTAGGCGGCGTAGCCACCCTCGAACGGTTCGATCAGGCGGTCGTGCACCTCCCAGGTCATGTTGCAGACCTCGTCGAGGAACCACCGGTCGTGGGTGACGACGACGAGGCCGCCGGAGTTCTGGGCCCACCGGTTCTTGAGGTGCCCGGCCAACCAGGAGATGCCTTCGACGTCGAGGTGGTTGGTGGGCTCATCGAGGAAGACCACGTCGTGGTCGCCGATGAGGACCTGGGCGAGGGCCACCCGGCGGCGCTGGCCACCGGAGAGGTCGTCGACGAGGGTGTCCCAGGGGATGTCGCGCACGAGGCCCGCGATGACGTCGCGTACCTTCGCGTCGCCGGCCCAGACGTGCTCGTCGATGCCGCCGACGATGGTGTGCCCGACGGTCTGGCCGTTGACGAGGTCGTCGGACTGGTCGAGGACGCCGATGGTGACGCCGCGCCGGCGGGTCACCCGGCCGGAATCGGGCTCCATGCGGCCGGCGAGCAGGCGCAGGAGGGTGGACTTGCCGTCGCCGTTGCGGCCGACGATGCCAATGCGGTCGCCCTCGTTCAGTCCGGCGGTGACGCTGTCGAAGATGACGCGGGTGGGAAATTCAAGGTGCAGGGACTCGGCCCCGAGCAAATGTGCCATAGGGTTCGAGCCTAGCCGTCGCAGCTGAGAGCCCAGACCGCGCGGGGTGGGCTAGGAGGTGAGGATCCGGGCGCCGTGCACGGGGCCGGTGGCCCGCACCACGTGCAGCCGGGCGGCGCTGAGCGCCACCTGCAGCTCCAGGCCCGCGTCCACGTCCGGCACCAGGAACGCGACAGTGGGACCGGAACCGGAGAGGATGCCGGCCAGTGCGCCGTTCGCCTCGCCGAGCTCGAGCACCCGGCCCAGGCCCGGCGCCAGCTGCAGCGCCGGCGCCTGCAGGTCGTTGTGCATCGACTCGGCCAGCATCGCCGGGTCGCCCGCGCGGAGGGCCTGCAGCACGTCGGCGTCAACGGTGGGCTGCTGCTGCACGGGGAAGATGTCCTGGGCGTGCCGGGTGCGGTGCCGGTCCAGCTCGCTGTAGACCGAGGGGGTCGACATGCCGAACTCGGCCAGGGCGAGCACCCAGTGGAAGGTGCCCTTGGCCAGCGCGGGGCTGAGCTGGTCGCCGCGTCCGGTGCCGATGGCGGTGCCGCCGGTGAACGCGAACGGCACGTCAGCACCGAGTGTGGCCGCGATCTTCAGCAGCTCCTCGCGGCTCAGCTCGGTTCCCCAGAGCGCGTCGCAGGCGAGCAGCGTGGCCGCGGCATCCGCGGAGCCGCCGCCCATGCCGCCGGCGATGGGCACGTTCTTGTCGATCTGGAGGTGCACGCCGCCGGTGTACCCGGTGGCCAGCGCCAGCGCCCTGGCGGCCTTGATCGCGAGGTTGCTGCCGTCGACGGCCAGAGCCGAGGTGTCGATGGAGCCGGTGAACTCGACGGTGAAGTCGTCTGCGGCCCTGGCACGCACGTCTTCGTAGAGCGAGACGGCCTGGAACGCGGTGGCGAGATCGTGGTAGCCGTCGTCCATCACGGCCCCCACTTTGAGGAAGACGTTGATTTTGCCCGGTGCCCTCGCATGCACAACCGGTGAGGTCGCCGTGTTGGTCATGCCTCTAACCTAGGCCAGCCAGGCCCGGGCGATCGCCAGGAAGTCGTTGACGGTGAGCTGCTCGCCACGTTCGGTGGGGTCGATGCCCGCCGCCGTGAGAACGGACGCCGCCTGGGTGGAGTCGCCGAGCACGCCGGACAGCGACTGCCGCAGCATTTTGCGGCGCTGCTGGAAGGCCCCGTCGACGAGGGCGAAGGTGGCCAGGCGCAGTTCCTCGGATTCGAGTTCTTCGGCGCGTCGCTCGAAGGCGATGAGGATCGAGTCGACGTTGGGGACCGGCCAGAACACCTGCCGGCTCACCTTGCCGGCGGTGCGGAACGAGCCGTACCAGGCGGCCTTGACGCTGGGGCTGCCGTAGATCTTCGACCCCGGCGCCGCCGCGAGGCGCTCGCCCACCTCGGCCTGCACCATCACCACGCCGGCGCGGATGGACGCGAAGTGCTCAAGCAGGTGCAGCAGCACCGGCACCGACACGTTGTAGGGCAGGTTCGCCACCAGCCGGGTGGGCTCCCCCGGCAGCTCGGCGATCTTCAGGGCGTCGGCCCGGATGACCGTGAGCTTGGCGGCGGGCTGCATGAGCTGCACGGTCAGCGGAAGCTGTTCGGCGAGGCGGTCGTCGATCTCGACGGCCACGACCTGTGCACCCACTTCGAGGATGCCCAGGGTGAGCGAGCCGAGGCCGGGGCCGACCTCCACGACGGTTTCGCCGGGCTGCACGGCGGCGACCTTGACGATCCGTCGCACGGTGTTGCCGTCGATGACGAAGTTCTGGCCGAGCTTCTTGGTCGGGTTCACCCCGAGCATCTCGGCGAGGTCGCGGATCTCTGCCGGCCCGAGCAGGGTGGGCGCGGCCGGTTCGTGGGCAGATTTGTGGGCAGAGTCGGTCATGCGAGGCCTCCGGCCGGGCTGATACGGGGGTCTCGGGCGGTGTCGGTCAACACGACGGGTTCCGCGTCCCAGCGGCCGTAGACGAGTTCGGTGTTCGAGGTGATCTGGGCGGCGAGCACCGAGACATCCGTCTGCAGGTGGTCGGCCATGGCGCGCAGGGTGTGCGGCAGCAGGTACGGCGCGTTGGGGCGGCCGCGGTGCGGGGTGGGCGTGAGGTAGGGCGCGTCGGTCTCCACCAGGAGCAGGGAGCGCGGGGCCACGTCCAGCGCCTCGCGCAGGGTGGCGGCGTTCTTGAAACTGACCGGGCCGGCGAACGACAGGTACCAGCCGTGCTCGGCGCACAGCCGGGCCAGCTCGGCGCCGCCGGAGAAGCAGTGGAACACGGTGCGTTCGGGCGCGCCGACCCGCAGCAGGGTCTCCACGACCTCGTCGTGGGCGTCCCGGTCGTGGATCTGCAGGGCGAGCCCGTGCCGTTTGGCGATCTCGATGTGCGCCTCGAACGAGCGGAACTGGGCGGCCCTGCCCTCCGGTGCGGTGCGGTAGAAGTCCAGGCCGGTTTCGCCGATCGCGACCACGCGGGGCCGGCCGGCGAGCTCGTCGATCACGGCGAGACCCTCGTCGAGGGTGCCCGCGTCCTCCAGGTCCGGAGCCTCGTTGGGGTGGATGGCGACGGCGGCGAGCATCCGCGGTTCGCGGGCGGCCATCTCGGCCGACCACCGGGAGGTGGCCACGTCCGTACCCACCTGGATGACACCGCGGACGCCGACGCTGGAGGCCAGGTCGAGCTGTTCGGCGACCGAGAGCGGGGTGATGCCGTCGCTGATCTCCAGGTGCGTGTGGTTGTCGTAGACGCCGACGACCAGCGGCACCGGCGCGGGCGGGTAGACCAGGTCGCGGCCGGCGCTCGCTTCGCGGGCGCGGATGTGGGTGCTGTCGGCGGAGTCGTTAGCCAACCGTGGCCTCGATGCGCGGGAACAGGGCGGTCAGCGGCGACACGTGGGTGCCCCCTGTCCATTCCCAGGCCCGGTCGATGGGAGCGTCCTGCACCGCTCCGGTGCCGCCCAGGGCGCTCCAGAGTGTGGCGGTGGCCTGCGGGGTCACCGGGGAGAGCAGCACGGCGAGGGTGCCGAGTCCGCGCACCACGGTGTGCAGCACGGTTTCCAGGCGTTCCCGGTCGTCGGGGTTCTTGGCCAGCGCCCACGGTTCCTGCGTGGTGATGTACCCGTTGAGCTCGTCGACGAGTTCCCACACGGCGGCGAGGGCCTCGTGCAGGGCGAGCCTGTCGATGGCTTCGTCGGCGGCCTGGGTGACCCGGATCGAGGTGGCGAGGATGGCGGCATCCGCGTCGGTGGGCGTGCCGCCGGCCGGGATCTCACCGTCGCAGTAGCGCACGACCATGGCGATGACCCTGGAGGCCAGGTTGCCGAAGCCGTTGGCGAGTTCGGACTGGTAGCGGGCGGAGAGGTCCTCCCAGGAGAACGAGCCGTCCTGGCCGAAGCTGATGGCGCGCATGAAGTAGTACCGGAACGTGTCGGAGCCGAACACGTCGGTGATCTGGTTCGGGGCGATGCCGGTGAGCTTGGACTTGCTCATCTTCTCGCCGCCGACCAGCAGCCAGCCGTGGCCGAAGACCTGGGTGGGCACCGGGAGCCCGGCGGCCAGCAGCATGGCGGGCCAGATCACGGCGTGGAAACGCAGGATGTCCTTGCCGACGATGTGGGTGGCGGGCCAGAGCCGGCTGAACTTCTCGTCGTCCTGGCCGTAGCCGGCGGCGGTGATGTAGTTCAGCAGCGCATCGAACCAGACGTAGACCACGTGGCTGTCGTCCCAGGGCACCTTGATGCCCCAGTCGAAGCTCGACCGGGAGATCGACAGGTCGGAGAGGCCCTGCTTGACGAAGGAGATGACCTCGTTGCGGGCGGACTCGGGCTGGATGAAGGTGGGGTTGGCCTCGTACATGGCCAGCAGCTGGTCGGTGAAGGTGCTCATCCGGAAGAAGTAGTTCTTCTCGTGCAGCAGCTCGACGGGGATGGAGTGGATGGCGCAGACCTGCTGGCCGGTGTATTCGCCGGTGCCGTCGACGAGGTCGCTGGGCTGCTTGTACTCCTCACAACCCACACAGTAGAAACCCTCGTACTCGCCGGTATAGATGTGGCCGGAGTCGAAGAGGTGCTGCAGGAACTTCTGCGCGTTCACCTCGTGGCGGACGTCGGTGGTGCGGATGAAGTCGTCGTTTTTGATGTCGACGGTTTCCAGCAGCGGCTTCCACGCGGTCTCGACCAGGCGGTCGGCCCACTCCTTGGGGGTGACCCCGTTGGCCGTGGCGGTGCGCAGGATCTTCTGGCCGTGCTCGTCGGTGCCGGTGAGCAGCCAGGCGTCCTCCCCACGCTGCCGGTGCCAGCGGGCAAGCACATCCGCGGCCACCTCCGTGTAGGCGTGCCCGATGTGCGGGACATCATTCACATAGAAAATAGGCGTGGTGATGTAAAAAGATGAGCCGTCGGACATGCTTTCATCTTATGGGGACCTGCCAAGGCCGCCGACCCTGTTACGCCGGACGCGGCCCGGCCGGTCTCAGAGCAGCGGCAGCTCGGGCTGCGGGGCCGCCTTCTGGCGGCTCGACCCGGCCCCGGCGGCCTTGCCGGTGAGCGCCGCCTCGTACAGGTCGCGCTTACCCAGACCGGATGCGGCGGACACGTCGGCCGCGGCATCCTTCAGGCGCGCGCCGGCCGCGACGAGGGCCAGCACCTCCTCGACGCCGGTGGCCAGGTCGAGCACCCGAGGCGTCGCTCCGGCCACGACGATGCAGATCTCCCCGCGCACACCCTCCGCCGCCCACTCGGCCAGCTCGGCGGCGGTGCCCCGCTTGACCTCTTCGTAGAACTTGGTCAGTTCCCGGCAGACCACCACGCGGCGGTCGGCGCCGAGCGCGGCGGCGAGGTCGGTGAGCGAGGCGGCCAGCCGGTTGGGCGATTCGAAGAAGACCATGGTGCGGCGCTCGGTGGCCACCTCGCGCAGGGCCTGCATCCGCTCACCGTGCTTGCGGGGCAGGAAGCCCTCGAAGGTGAACCGGTCGGTGGGCAGGCCGGAGACGGCCAGCGCGGTGAGAACGGCCGACGGCCCGGGCAGGGCGGTGACGGTCACGCCGGCGGCGATGGCCGCATCCACCAGGTGGAAGCCGGGGTCGGAGACGGTGGGCATGCCGGCGTCGCTGAGCACCAGCAGATCGGTGTCGCGGGCCAGCTCGACGAGCTCGGCGGCCTTGCCGCGCTCGTTGTGGTCGTGCAGGGCGATCAGTCGGGGCCGGTTCTCCACGCCCAGGGCCTTGAGCAGGTGCACGGTCACGCGGGTGTCCTCTGCGGCGATGACGGTGCTGGTGCGCAGCGCCTCGATCAGGCGGGTCGAGGCGTCCCCGAGGTTTCCGATGGGGGTGGCAGCCAGAATGATCATGCACTCAGTCTCGCATCCGCCTGCTCACTACGATGGTCAGGTGCTCCTCACCCACCCCGCGCCCGATCGTGTGACCCCGCGTTGGCCCGACCTGTGGGCCAATCGATGGGTGCGCCTGGCCGGACCGGCGCTGGTGGTGCTGCTGGCCGGCATCCTGCGGTTCTGGAACCTCGGCCACCCCGGCACCCTGGTGTTCGATGAGACCTTCTATGTGAAGGACGCCTGGAGCCTGTTCAACAACGGCTACGAGTCGACCTGGCCGGATGGTGCCGACGCCCTGTTCGCCGCCGGGCAGAGCAACATCTTCTCCACCGCACCGTCCTTCGTGGTGCACCCGCCGCTGGGCAAGTGGCTGATCGCGCTGGGGATGGCCGCGTTCGGCGCCGACAACCCGTTCGCCTGGCGGGTCGTCACCGCCCTGGTCGGGTTGCTCGCCGTCGTGCTGCTGATGCTCATCGCCCAGAAACTGTTCCGCTCGGTGCTGCTCACCACGATCGCCGGGTTCCTCTTCGCGATCGACGGCAACGCCATCGTGATGAGCCGGGTGGCGCTGCTCGACAACTACGTGATGTTCTTCGCCCTGCTCGGCTTCGGCGCGGTGCTGATGGACCGAGACCACCACCGGGTGCGCCTCGGAGCCTGGCTGAATGAAAAGCGGGACAACGAGATCGAACCCACCTGGGGCCCCGCGCTCTGGTGGCGGCCGTGGGTGCTGGCGGCCGGACTGGCCTTCGGGCTGGCCTGCTCGGTGAAGTGGTCCGGCGTGTACTTCCTGGCCGCGTTCGGCCTCTACCTCGTGGTGGTCGACGCGCTCGCCCGGCGCCGGGCCGGGCTGCCGTTCTGGGCCAGCGGGGCGATCCTCAAGCAGGGCCCGGTGACGTTCCTGCTCCTGGTGCCCGTTGCCGTGGTCACCTTCCTGGTCTCCTGGACCGGCTGGTTCGTCACCCGCGGCGGCTACTACCGGGACTGGGCCGATCAGGCCGGCCAGGCCTGGACCGGCGCTCTCGCCTGGGTGCCGCACAGCCTGCAGAGCTTCTGGCACTACCAGTCGGCGGCGTACGCCTATCACGTGGGCCTGGTCACGCCGCATCCGTACCAGGCGAACCCGCTCACCTGGCTGCTGATGAGCCGGCCGACGAGCATGTACTACCAGGGCTCCTCCCTGGGCGAGAACGGCTGCGGCTACGCCACCTGCTCCGAGGCCATCACGGGCATCGCCAACCCGCTGATCTGGTGGGCGGCCGGCATCGCCATCCTGTACCTGGTCTACCGGCTGGTGCGGTACCGCCAGTGGCAGGTCGGCCTGATCCTGATGGGCATGGCCGCCGGCTACCTGCCCTGGCTGATGTACCTGAACCGTACGGTGTTCCAGTTCTATACGATCGCGTTCGAGCCGTACCTGATCCTCGGACTCACCCTGGTGATCGGGATGCTGATCAAGAGCGCCTCCGGCCGGGTCGCCGTGGTGGTGTTCCTGGCCCTGGCCGTGCTCGTGAGTACCTTTTACTTCCCGCTCTGGACCGGCGCCCAGGTTCCGTTCGGCTTCTGGCAGGCGCACATCTGGCTGCCGAGCTGGCGCTGACCGGCTCAAACGCTCTTATTGCAGGCCGTGCATACATTTTGACATATGCCGAAATTGGAATACATCCCCTGTTAAAGGCGTGTGAATTCGAGCGGTTTTGGAGGGTGGAACCCGTAGGATGGCCCGTATCTGCTTGACGAGTGTTTGCTCTATTACCGACTGAGAAGTCCAGATACAAACCAAAGGCCTCATGTCGGAAGCATCTGCCGCACCCACGGTGCGTATTGTCCGCACTCGCAAGGGTGGCGACTCCAAGAACCCCACCACCGAGTACTCCTCGCTGTTGCACACCGTGCGGAATCTCGGCCTGCTCGGCCGCCGCACCGGCTTCTACTGGGGAGTCTTCGCCGCACTGGTGCTGATCACCGCGGGCCTCGGCGTCGGCTTCGTCCTGCTCGGCGACTCCTGGTACCAGCTGATCATCGCCGGCGTTCTCGGCATCATCCTCACCCAGTTCGCCTTCCTCGCCCACGAGGCCTCGCATCGCCAGGTCTTCGAGTCCGGCCCCGCGAACGACCGGGCCGGCCGCATCCTCGCCAACCTGTTCGTCGGCATCAGCTACGCCTGGTGGATGACCAAGCACAGCCGGCACCACGCCAACCCCAACGTGGTGGGCAAGGACCCGGACATCGACCCCGACGTGATCCGCTTCAACGAGAAGGACGCGTCAGAGGTCAACTGGCTCACCTCCTTCATCACCCGCAAGCAGGGTTACCTGTTCTTCCCGCTGCTCACCCTCGAGGGCATCAACCTGCACATCCACGGCTTCAAGACCGTGTTCGGCAAGGGCAAGGTCGACAAGCGCTGGCTCGAGATCAGCATGCTCACCACGCGCATCCTGGTCTACTTCGCCGTCATCTTCTACTTCCTGCCGCTGGGCATGGCGTTCGCCTTCATCGGCGTGCAGATGGCCGTCTTCGGCGTGTACATGGGCGCCTCCTTCGCCCCGAACCACAAGGGCATGCCGCAGCTGCCGCACGAGAGCAAGGTCGACTTCCTCCGTCGCCAGGTGCTCACGTCGCGCAACATCCGTGGCGGCACTTTCATGGATACCTTCATGGGTGGCCTGAACTACCAGGTGGAGCACCACCTGTTCCCGAACATGGCTCGCCCGCACCTGAAGAAGGCGCAGGAGATCACCAAGGAATACTGCGAGTCCAACAAGATCCTCTACACCGAGACGGGACTGTTCGAGTCGTACGGCATCGTGGTCGCCTACCTCAACAAGGTGGGCCTGGCCGCCCGTGACCCGTTCGACTGCCCGATGGTGCAGCGCTTCCACCACCGCTAACCAGTCTCGCGAACTGTGAGAAAAGCCCCAAGAATCTCGGATTCTTGGGGCTTTTCTCACGGTTCGCGAGCCGATCGGTAGGGTTGAGCCAATGTGGATGTGGGGAGTTGCGGCGGCCGGGATGGCCACCCTGGTGGCGTGGGGTCTGCATACCCTGGTTCCGGCGATGCCGCTGCTGACCGCTGCCGTGCTGCTGGGCATCGTGGTGGGGCAGCTGCCCGCGCTGCGTCCCGCACTGGCCGGCCCGCTCAAGCCCGGCCTGTCCCTGGCGGCCAAGCGCCTGATGCGGCTCGGCGTGGTGCTGCTGGGCCTCAAACTCAGCCTGCTCGACATCGCGGCGCTCGGCTGGCTCACCATCAGCACCACCGTGCTGATCGTGCTGCTGACCTTCTTCGGCACCCTGTGGCTGGGCCGCCGGGTGGGCCTGCCCGGCAACCAGCCGCTGCTCATCGCCACCGGCTTCGCCGTCTGCGGAGCCTCCGCCATCGGCGCGATGAGCGGGGTGGTCAAGGCCAAGGACCGGGAGACCGCCACCCCGGTGGCGCTGGTCACCCTGTGCGGCACCCTCGCGATCGGCGTGCTGCCGCTGCTCTGGCATCCGCTGGGCCTGACCGACCTGCAGTTCGGCCACTGGGTCGGCGCCGGGGTGCACGACGTGGGCCAGGTCGTCGCGACCGCCCAGATCGCCGGGCCGGCGGCCCTGGCCGTGGCCGTGGTCGTCAAGCTCACCCGGGTGCTGATGCTGGCGCCGCTGGTGGCCAGCGTGGCGGTCGTCGAGCGCCGCCGGGCCGCCGTCGCGGTCACCCCGGCCGGCGCCGCCGTCGACTCGCCCCACTCCCCCGCTTCCGCCGACTCACCCGCCGCGCCCGCCGCCGCACCCCGCCGGCCGCCGGTACTGCCCCTGTTCGTCGCCGGGTTCCTGGCGATGGTGCTGCTGCGCACATTCGTTCCGCTGCCCGCCGCCGTGCTCGAGACCGCCGACCTGGTGCAGACGGTGATACTGGCCATGGCGCTGTTCGGGCTGGGCACCGCGGTGCGCCTGACCGAGCTGGTGCAGACCGGCGGGAAGGCCCTGGGCGTCGGCCTGGCCTCGTGGCTGCTGATCGCCGTACTGGCGCTGGCCGCCGTGTCTATCAGCTGACCCGCGGATCCTCCGCACCGGCGGATCTCATGTGGCGCTCTGTTACGCCGTCGGGCCCGGGGGCCGGCGCCGGGCCGGTAGCGTAACCCCATGGCAGATCGCGAGTACGGCTTCACGACCAGGGCAATCCACGCCGGGAACATCCCCGACGCAGTGACCGGAGCACGGGCCCTGCCCATCTACCAGACCAGCGCGTTCGTCTTCGATGACACCGCGGATGCCGCCGCCCGCTTCGCGCTGCAGAAGTACGGCAACGTCTACTCCCGGCTGTCCAACCCCACGGTGGCCGCGTTCGAGGAGCGCATCGCCAGCCTCGAGGGTGGCCTCGGCGCCGTTGCCACGGCCTCTGGCCTGGCCGCGCAGTACATCACCTTCGCCAGCCTGGCCGGGGCGGGCGACCACATCGTCTCCAGCGCCAACCTCTACGGCGGCTCGATCACCCAGCTCGACGTGACCCTGCGCCGCTTCGGCGTGGAGACCACCTTCGTGCAGTCCGCCGACCCGGCCGACTACGCCGCGGCGATCACCGACAAGACCAAGCTGATCTTCGCCGAAACCGTCGCCAACCCCTCCGGCGAGGTCGCCGACATCGAGGGCCTCGCGGCCGTGGCGCACGCCGCCGGCATCCCGCTGATCATCGACTCCACCATCGCCACCCCGTACCTCTGCCGGCCCATCGAGTGGGGCGCGGACATCGTCATCCACTCCGCCACCAAGTTCCTCGGCGGCCATGGCACCACCCTCGGCGGCGTGGTCGTGGAGAGCGGCCGGTTCAACTGGCACAGCGACAAGTTCCCGCTCTTCACCGAGGCCGTGCCCAGCTACGGCGGCCTGGAGTGGTCGGGCAACTTCGGCGAGTACGCCTTCCTCACCCGCCTCAGGGCCGAACAGCTGCGCGACATCGGCCCGGTCCTGGCCCCGCACTCCGCATTCCTGCTCGCCCAGGGCGTGGAGACGCTGCCCTACCGGCTGCAGGCGCACGTGAACAACGCCCGTATCGTGGCCGAGTGGCTCGACGCCGACCCGCGCGTCGACTTCGTCAACTGGGCCGGCCTGCCCAGCCACCCGCACTACGAGCGTGGACTCAAATACCTGCCCAAGGGACCGGGCTCGGTGTTCAGCTTCGGCGTCAAGGGCGGCCGCGACGCCGGCCGCACCTTCATCGAATCGGTCGACCTGGCCAGCCACCTCGCCAACATCGGCGACGCCAAGACCCTGGTGATCCACCCGGCCTCCACCACCCACGCGCAGCTCAGCGAGCAGCAGCTCGTCGACGCCGGCGTGCTGGCCGGACTGGTGCGCATCAGCGTGGGCATTGAGGATGTCGACGACATCATTTACGATCTCGACCAGGCGCTGGCGCAGGCCGCCGGCACGTCAGGAGCGTCATGAGCACCGAAACCGCGACCGGCACCGAAACCGTTCAGCTCACCAACGGCCTGAGCTGCAGCGTTCCCACCAATTCCCCGCTGGCCAAGCTGCTGCGCACCCAGCGCACCTGGGAGGGGCCGGACGCCAAGGCGCGCCTGGGCATCCTGCGCCGCGCGAAGTCGATCGCGATCGTGGGCGCCTCGCCCAACCCGGCTCGCTCGAGCTACTTCGTGGGCACCTACCTGCAGCAGTCGAGCGACTACCGGGTCTACTTCGTCAACCCGCGCGCCGACACCATCCTCGGCGAGAAGGCCTACCCCGACCTGGCGTCTCTGCCCGAGGTGCCCGACATCGTCGACGTCTTCCGCAAGGCGTCCGACATCCCCTCCGTCATCGACGACGCCCTCGCGGTGGGCGCCAAGACCGTGTGGGTGCAGTTGGGCATCTGGAACCAGGAGGCCGCCGAGTACGGCGAGTCGAAGGGGCTCACCATCGTGATGGACCGGTGCATCAAGATCGAGCACGCCAGGTTCCACGGCGGGCTGCACCTGCTCGGCTTCGACACCGGGCAGATCACAGCCCGCAAGACCATCCGTTAGTCAGAACCTGCGCATCGCCCGGATGCCGACCGCCAGCCCGACCACGGCGGTCACCGCTGCCGCCGCAAAGCCGCCGAGCACCGCGGTGCTGGTCAGCGCTCCGGCGAACAGGTCGCGTTCGGCCTGCACCACGTAGCTGAGCGGGTTGAGCGCGGCGGCGACCTTCATCCAGCCCGGGGCGTCGTCCAGCGGCAGCAGCATGCCCGAGAGGATCATCAGCGGGAAGATCAGGGTCTGGTGGATGATCCAAAACATCCAGTCCCGGCCGCGACAGGCCAGGGCCACGCTGTAGCTGAGCGCCCCGAAGCCGATGCCGAACACCGCCAGGAGCACGAAGCCGATCACCAGTCCCGGCACGCTCAGGGTGAAGCCGAACGGCAGCGCCACCAGGCAGATCACCAGGCCCTGCACGGTCAGCGGCACCACTTCCTTGAGGGCCCGGCCCATCAGCAGGGCGCTGCGGGACAGCGGTGCGACCAGGGTGCGCTCGTGCGAGCCGGTCTGCATCTCGCCGAGCAGGTTGGCGCCGGTGGAGGCCGTGCCGAACAGGGCGACCATCACCAGGATGCCGGGCACGAACCACTGCAGGGTCTCCCCCGCTGGCAGGCCGGAGGACGCCACCAGCAGCGGGCCGAACAGGCCGAGGAACACCAGCGGTTGCACCAGGCTGAACAGGGCGCTGAACGGGTCGCGGAGCACCGGCCGGAGCTCACGCACCAGCACATTCCAGGTATCCGCTGCCACGGGCCGGCTGCGCGTTGGGGTGTCGGTGTTGGCGGTCATGCTGCTACCTCCTGGGTGGTTGAGGCGGATGCCGACTGGCCTTCCTCACGGAGGCTGCGGCCGGTGAGGGCCAGGAACACATCGTCGAGGGTGGGTTGGCGGTGGGTGACGGCCACGGGCGGCAGCCCGGCGGCGTCGAGGGAGCGCACCAGGCCCGGCACCGCCCTCTCGCCGGCCGCGGCGGCCTGGGCCGTGAGGCTGACGAGTGCCCCGCTGGCCTCGCCCCCGGTGTGCCTGGCGGCGGCGTGGGCATCCGCTGCCGAGTCGAAGGTCAGCGTGATGCGGTCACCGGCCAGCCGGGCCTTCAGGGCGGCGGGGCTGTCGTCGGCGATCACCTCGCCGTGGTCCATCACCATCACCCGTTCGGCCAGCTGGTCGGCCTCGTCGAGGTAGTGGGTGGTGAGGAAGATCGTGGTGCCGACGGTGTCCCGCAGGTGCACGATGTGCTGCCACAGATTGGCCCGGCTCTGCGGGTCGAGGCCGGTGGACGGTTCGTCGAGGAACAACAGTTCCGGCCGGTGGATGAGGCCGAGCGCGATGTCGAGCCGACGTTTCTGGCCACCGGAGAGGCCGAGCACCTGCCGGTGCGCGAGCGCGCCGAGGTCGAGCGACTCGAGCAGCTCGTCGGCCCTGGCCGCGGTCTCCCGGCGGCCTATGCCGTAGAACGCGCCCTGGCTGAGCAGCTCGTCGCGCACCCGCTGGTTGTGGCCGGCCGAACTGCCCTGGCCGATGTAGCCGATGCGGCTGCGCACCCCGGCCGGGTCACGGCGGATGTCGCAGCCGGCCACCGTGGCCTCGCCGGTGCTGGGTGTGAGCAGGGTGGTGAGCAGCCGCAGCGTGGTGGACTTGCCGGCGCCGTTGGGGCCGAGGAACGCGACCAACTCGCCGCGGCGCACCTCGAGGTCGAGGTTCTTCACCGCCTCGACGGGGCCGCCCTTGGCGGCGAAGGACTTGCCGAGTCCCCGCGCTTCGATCAAGGTTTGGGTGTTCTGTGTGGGTGTCATGCCGACAGACTAGAAGGCGATTAGGACACGTTGTGTCCGCCTTGTGACGGATACTGAAAACATGTCGGACCCCACCACTCGCGCCCTCGACCTGCTCTCGTTGTTACAGAGCCACCGGCACTGGTCGAGCCGCGAACTCGCCGGCCGGCTCGGCGTGACCGATCGCACCCTGCGCCGGGACATCGAGCGGCTCCGCGAGCTCGGCTATCAGATCGACGCGGCGCGGGGTGCCGTCGGCGGCTACCGTCTGGTGGCCGGCACCGGGCTGCCGCCGTTGCTGCTCACCGACGACGAGGGCGTGGCGATCGCGGTGGGTCTCCGCTCCCAGGCCGCGGCCGGGCTGCGCGGGTCGGAGCACACCACCCTGAGCGCGCTGGCGAAGATCGAGCAGGTGCTACCGCCGGTGCTCCGGCGCCGGATCGAGGCCCTGCAGTCGCACACCGCGGTCACGCCGGGGCAGGGTCCGGAGGTGGACGCCGGCCTGCTCGCCCAGCTGGCGTTGAGCTGCCGTGACAGCGAACGCATCCGCTTCGGCTACACGGCCGCGACCGGCCGGGAGTCCACCCGCAGCACCGAGCCGCACATGCTCGTTCCGCACGGCCGGCGGTGGTACCTGGTGGCCTGGGACCGGGATCGCGGCGACTGGCGCACCTTCCGGCTGGACCGCATCCACGCCCTGCAGCAGACCCGGGTGATGTTCCCGGCGCGCGAGCTGTCTCCGGCGGATGCGGCCGCGCTCGTTGCCGCCGCGGTCAGTTGGACCGAGACCAGCTACTCGGCCACGGTCGTGCTGGACGTTCCGCTCGGCGAGGCCACGGCGCTGTTCGGCTGGTGGGCCAGGGACGCGAGGGCGCGCGGCACCGACCAGACCGAATGGCCGCTCGCCAGTGAGCAGCTGGCCGGCCTGGCCACCGCGCTGCTCTGGATTCCCGCCGGTGTGCGGTATCGCGTGGAGGCGGCGGACGATGTCCTGGCCTTTCTCTGCGACCAGGCGGAACGTGTCAGCGCGGCCGCCCGGTAGCCGCGCGCGTACGATGGGGCGAGTGACAGCGTACGTATCGGCTCTCGACCTCTTCTCCATCGGAATCGGTCCATCCAGTTCCCACACGGTCGGCCCGATGCGGGCCGCCCTGGCCTTCGCCGAACACCTGGCCGAGCGCGGCCGGCTGCCAGAGGTGCGCCGCATCCGGTGCTCGCTGTTCGGATCGCTCGGTTCGACCGGGCTCGGCCACGGCACCCCGGACGCGATTCTGGCGGGCCTGGCGGGCCTGCGCCCGGAGGCCTGCGACCCGGATGACGTGCGCAACCGCTGGGCCGACCTCGCCCCCGGCGCCATCCTGCTGCTGAACGGTGTGCACCCGGTGGCGGTGCAGAAGAGCGACGTGGTGTTCGAGCCGCGCACCCGGCTGCCCGGTCACCCCAACGCGATGACCCTCTCGGCCTGGGGCGACGACCCGAGCGCTCCCGCCGTGCTCGAGGAGACCTATTATTCGATCGGCGGCGGGTTCATCCGCCGGGACGGCGACCCGATCCGGCCGGCGTCGACGGTGGTGCAGCCGATGCCGTATGCCTCGAGCGCGGCGCTGCTTGAGCTGTGCGACAGCCACGACATCGGCATCTGCGATGTCGCCCGCGCCAACGAGGAGGCCGTGCACGGCGCGGACCGGCTGGACGCGGGCCTGGACGCGATCTGGGCGGCCATGCACGCCTGCGTCGAGGCCGGCCTGCGCGTGGACGGCACCCTGCCCGGCGGTCTCGGTGTCAAACGCCGCGCCTCCGCCATTCGTATGCAGTTGGAAGAATATGACGGCCTGCACCAGCGTGAGCGGGACACCTCCACCGAGTGGCTGCACGCCTTCGCCCTCGCGGTGAACGAGGAGAATGCCTCCGGCGGCCGGGTCGTGACGGCCCCCACCAACGGCGCCGCGGGCATCATCCCCGCCGTCGCGCACTACTACCTGCGCTTCGTGCCGGGCGCGAACGCGGCCGGAATCCGCCGGTTCCTGCTCACCGCCGTGGCGATCGGCTCCCTGGTCAAGGCGAATGCCTCGATCTCCGGCGCAGAGGGCGGTTGCCAGGCCGAGGTGGGCTCGGCCTGCGCCATGGCCGCCGGGGCGCTCTGCGCGGTGCTCGGCGGCACCCCACGCCAGGTGGAGAACGCGGCCGAGATCGCCATGGAGCACCACCTCGGCCTCACCTGCGACCCCGTCGGCGGCCTCGTGCAGGTGCCCTGCATCGAACGCAACGCCATCGCCGCATCCACGGCCGTGTCCGCGGCCCGGTTGGCCCTGCACGGCGACGGCACCCACCTCGTGTCGCTGGACACCGTCATCGAGACGATGCGGCAAACCGGCCTGGACATGATGACCAAGTACAAGGAAACCAGCGAGGGCGGCTTGGCGGTCAACGTCATCGAGTGCTGAGCACTCCCCCAGAGTGGGCACGCCGGCGAGGTGCGGCAACCCAAATCCCTGACCTAAGCTAGGTTCTCGGGGGTACACCATCGACAATCTCAGCCACGCACGCTTTCGCACCGGACGCGCCATCGCGCTGACCGCCCTGCTCACCGGCGGACTGGTCCTGGCGGGCTGCGCCGCGGCCCCCGCTCCGGTGGTCACCCAGACGATCGTGATCACCCCGACGCCGACGCCGACGCCCACTCCCACGCCGACACCCACCCCGATTCCCACGGAGGAACCGGCGGCCGAGGCGCCCGTTCCGGAGCCGGTCCCGAACCCCGACCTGCCGGCCGAGCCCGTCCCGGAGGGCCCCGCCGTCGACCTCGGTGCGATTCCCGGCGCCCAGGCCGCCCCCGAGTACGACGGCGCGGGCAGCCCGATCAGCTACACCGTCATCGAGGGCGACTCGTTCTTCGACATCGCCCAGCGGTTCGACCTGCCGATGCAGCAGCTCCTGCGCATGAACCCCAAGGTCTCCGGGCTCGGCGAGAACATCTACCTGCGTCAGGTCATCAACCTCGACTGGACGAAGACGGGCTGATCCCGGCTCACCGCACCGAGGCGTGAATCCGTTCGATCAGTTCGATGGTGTGCGCTGAGTCGACGGCGCTCACCGGCAACGGAGCGCCGCGCAGCAGGGCGTCGGCCAGGCCCTCGTAGAAGCCCGCGTAGTGTCCGCGTTGGGTGGGCACGACCTGGCTGGCCCCGTCGGCACCGAGCCGGCCCCAGGTGGCTTCGGGTTCGAGGCCGAAGTCGGCGTCGTTGGGCAGGTTGCCGGCCTGGATGGCTGCTTCCTGGCCGTCGACTCCCCACTTGGTGTACCCGGCGGCCGAGCCCAGCACCCGGAACCGCGGGCCGGCCTGGGCGGCGAACGAGCTCACCCACAGGTGCGAGCGCACCCCGGACCCGTGGTGCAGCGACACGAAGGAGTCGTCGTCGGCGGCGCCGCCGGGCCGGCGGGTGGACAGCTCGGCGGTGAAGTCGTCGACCGGGCCGAAGAGCAGCACGGCCTGGTCGATCAGGTGCGCGCCGAGGTCGTAGAGCACGCCGCCGCCCGCGGCCGGGGTCGCGCCGGCCTTCCAGCTGCGGGGCGTGCCCGGCTTGAAGAACTCGAACCTGGACTCGAACCTGTAGACGTCGCCCAGGGCGCCGTCGGCCAGGAGGGCCTGCAGGGTGAGGAAGTCGCCGTCCCAGCGCCGGTTCTGGAAGACCGTGAGCGGCAGCCCCAGGCTCTCCGCACGGTTGAGCAACGCCCAGCCCTGCTCGGATTCCACCGCGAACGGCTTGTCGATGACCACGGCCAGTCCCGCGTCGAGGGCCGCGTTGGCCAGGGCAACGTGGGTGTCCGGCGGGGTGCCGATGACAACGACGTCGAGGTCGGCCGCCTGGGCGAAGAGCGCCTCGACGGTCGGCACGATCCGCACGCCCGGGTAGCTCTCGGTGGCGCGGGCGCCACGCTCCGGGTCGCCGGTCACGATGGCATCGAGCGAGAAGTCGGGGTTGGCCGCGAGGAACGGCGCGTGGAAGACCCGGCCGGAGAGCCCGTAGCCGATGACCGCCGCGCGGATCGGCCCGGTCAGCCGGGCCGCCGGGTGCGCATCCGCGTGCTGCGGCCCCGGACCAGGCCGCGGGCCCGGCTTGGGTGCCGGCTTCGGCGTGTTGATCGGGGATTCCGGCTGAATATCTGAAATGGCCATGGCCCGAGGTTACGCCCTTCCGGCTAGAGCGGCGGCGTCACGTGGTCGAAGATGAGGCTCGTGCGGGTGGCCGCGACCACCGGATCGGCCGACAGGTTGTCGACCACGAACCGGCGGAGCCCCGCGGTGTCCTGCACCGCCACGTGCACGAGAAAGTCCTCGTTGCCGCCGACGAAGAAGAACTGCACGACCTCGGGCAGAGCGCGGATGCGGGTGGCGAACGGGGTGATCTGCGAGCGGGCGCCGGAGTGGATGTTGATGCTGATCAGAGCCTGCACGCCCAAGCCGAGCGCGGCCGGGTCGACGTCCACCGTGAACCGGCGGATCACGCCACGGTTCACCAGCGAACGTACCCGTTCGAGGCAGGTGGACGCGGCGATGCCCACCGACGCGGCCAGGGACGCGTTCGACAACCGCGCGTTGGACCGCAGCAGCGCGAGCAGGCCGTGGTCCACGGCGTCGAGGACATCCGTGGGAACGGCCAGTCGCTTCTTGGGTGCATCCATGCGAGGTCCTCTTCTGCCGAAGGCGGGTAGCTAGAGCCGGTTGATCCCGGTCACGGTCAACGCCGGCACGCCCAGTTCGTCGGATTCGGCGAGGTCGATCTCGGCGCTGATACCCCAGTCGTGGTCACCGGCCGGGTCGTCGAAGATCTGCCTGGCCGTCCACACCGTGGCGCCCTCGTCGAGAATGAGCAGGCCGGCGCCGCGGGCGTTCGCCCCGGCCAGCAGGTCGTCGTGCTCGGCGTAGTACCCGTCCATGGCGTCGGCCCAGGCATCCGCGCCGAAGCCGCTGTCGCGGTCGAGGTCGCCGAGGGCGTCGTAGTTCTCCAGCGCGGCCAGTTGCACCCGGCGGAACAGTTCGTTGCGCACCAGAATCCGGAACGCCCGGGTGTTGGTGGTGAGCCGGTGCGGCGCGGGCGGTACCACGGCGTGCGCGGTCGATTCGTGCGCGGCCAGGTCGGGGTGGATGAGCTCCTCCCACTCGTCGAGCAGGCTCGAGTCCACCTGCCGCACGAGCTCGCCGAGCCACTCGATCAGGTCGAGCAGGTCTTCGGTCTTCGCTTCGTCTGGGATGGTCTGCCGGGCGGCGCGGTAGGCATCCGAGAGGTAGCGCAGCACCACACCCTCGCTGCGGGCGAGCTTGTAATAGGCCACGAACTCGCCGAACGACATCGCCCGTTCGTACATGTCGCGCACCACGGTCTTAGGCCGCAGCGGGAAGTCGGCGATCCAGGGCTGGGACGACTTGTAGGTCTCGAACGCGTAGCTGAGCAGTTCGTCCAGGGGCTTGGGCCAGGTGATCTCCTCGAGCAGTTCCATCCGCTGGTCGTACTCGATGCCCTCGCTCTTCATGGCGTTCACGGCCTCGCCGCGGGCGGCGAACTGCTGGCCCATCAGCACCGGGCGCGGGTCGTCGAGGGTGGACTCGAGCACCGAGATCATGTCGAGCGCGTAGGTGGGCGCCTCGATGTCGAGCAGGTCGAACGCGGCCAGCGCGAACGGGGACAGCGGCTGGTTGAGGGCGAAGTTGGCCTGCAGATCAACCGTGAGACGGATGCTCCCGTCCGCACCCTGCTCCACGATCCCGGCCGCGCGCAGGGTCTTGTAGATGCCCAAGGCCCGGCGGGCGTGGGCGAGCTGGCGTTTCCACGGCTCGTGGTTGTCGAACACCAGCGAGTACACGTTCGCAAACGCGTCGCCGCCGCGGGCGATCACGTTGATCAGCATGGCGCTGGTCATCTGCATGCTCGAGGTGAGGGTCTCCGGTTCGGCGTCGACGAGCCGGCGGAACGACGGTTCGCCCCAGGAGACGAAGCCTTCAGGGGCGCGCTTGCGCACGATCTTGCGCCGCTTCTTCGGGTCGTCGCCGGCCTTCTCGATGGCCTTGAGATTCTCGGTCTCGTGGTCGGGGGCCTGGATCATCACGGTGCCGGCGGTGTCGAAGCCGGCCCGGCCCGCGCGGCCGGCGATCTGGTGGAACTCGCGGGCGTTGAGCTGGCGCATCTTGACGCCGTCGTACTTGGTCAGGGCGGTGAACAGCACGGTGCGGATGGGCACGTTGATGCCCACGCCCAGGGTGTCGGTGCCGCAGATCACCCGCAGCAGGCCGCGCTGCGCGAGCTGCTCCACCAGCCGGCGGTACTTGGGCAGCATGCCGGCGTGGTGCACGCCGATACCCATCCGGATGAGCCTGGACAGGGTCTTGCCGAAGCTGGTGGTGAACCTGAACTCGCCGATGAGCTCGGCGATGGCCTCCTTCTGCTCCTTGGTGACCACCTTCACGCTGGAGAGCGCCTGGGCGCGTTCAAGGGCGGCGGCCTGGGCGAAGTGCACGATGTACACCGGCGCCTGCCCGGTCTTGAGCAGGTCCTCCACGGTCTCGTGCACCGGGGTGGTCTCGTAGAAGTAGTGCAGCGGTACCGGGCGTTCGACACCGGTGACCACGGCGGTGTCCCGGTTGGTGCGGCGGGACAGGTCCGCGGCGATGTCGGTGACGTCACCGAGGGTGGCCGACATCAGGATGAACTGCACCCGCGGCAACAGGAGGAGCGGCACCTGCCAGGCCCAGCCGCGGTCGGGGTCGGAGTAGAAGTGGAACTCGTCCATCACGACCTGGTCCACCGGGGTGTCCTCACCGTTGCGGAGGGCGAGGTTGGCGAGGATCTCGGCGGTGCAGCAGATGATCGGGGCGTCGGAGTTGACCGACGAGTCACCGGTCATCATGCCCACGTTCTCGGCGCCGAAGATCTCCACCAGGGCGAAGAACTTCTCGCTCACCAGCGCCTTGATCGGGGCGGTGTAGAAGGTGCGCTTGCCGGCCGAGAGCGCCGCGAAGTGCGCGCCGACGGCCACGAGGGACTTGCCGGTGCCGGTGGGGGTGGAGAGGATCAGGTTCGCCCCCGACACGATCTCGATGACCGCTTCCTCCTGCGCCGGGTAGAGGCGCAGGCCCGCATCCGCCGCCCACAGCTCGAATGCCTCGAAGAGGACATCGGGATCGGTGACGTGCGGGAGGGCGGTGAGGGTTGCCATGATCCTTCGATCCTGCCCTATCCGGCTGGTCCGCACCTGCACCGACCAGCCGGACGGAGCCGACAACCGGGTCAGGCGGCGTGCTGCATCAGCCAGGCCAGCAGGTAGGCGCGGCTGTTGCCGTCGTCGATCCGTGCCTCCGGCAGCCCCTTGGCGGCGTCCAGAGCCGCGGCTGCCGCTTCCCGGCCCTGTAAGGCCGAGTACATCAGCAGGTAGTCGCCGAACATCACGTCGTAACTCGTTCCGGGCAGGGCGTCGGCCAGGTTGGCCTGCACCCGGTCGGGGTCGCCGCCGAGGTAGTCCGCGACGGGGCTCATCGGCAGCACCAGGATGCCGAGCATGGCGCTCGGCTCGGCGCTGAACCAGGTGGCGTAGTCCCGTTTACCGCCCCAGACCAGCGAGGTGATGGTGTGATCGAAGCCCGCGTAAACCGGGTCGGCGCGGTCGAAGTCGGTCCAGTAGGCGCGGGAGGACGCGGCCTCGTTGGAGAGCATCCACTCGGCCTCGGTCGCCAGGCCCGCCTGAGAGCTCACATCGGCCCACAGGGCCAACCCGTTCCAGGCCGTCACGGCCTCCGAGCTGGACTCCTGGTTGTTGCCGTCACCGAACGGGGAGGTGCCGCTGGCCCAGGAGTGGCCGGCGTAGGCGTCGAACACCCGACGGTCGGGGAAGTACTCGCCGCCGCCGCTGGTGGCCAGGTCGGCGGCGAGCAGGTTGAGCACCGGGGCCCAGCGCTCGGCCAGGTCAGGGCTGTCGGCCGCGACAACGGCCGCGGCGTAGAGGAAGTAGCCGTAGTGGAAGTGGTGGTCGTTGAACTCCTCGGAGCCGAACGATGTTGCCAGGCCCACGAGCCCCCGGGCGTCGGGGTCGTAGACGAAGCAGCGCTCGGTGCGCACCGTGCAGCCGTCGGGGTCCATCCAGTCGTCGAGCGCGGCGCTCAGGCGGTCGGTGAGCGCCGTCACCGCATCGTCGGCGCCCACCTGCCGGGCCACCTCGAGCAGGTTGGCGGCCCGGTAGAGCGACTTGCCGCCGAAGTAGGTGTCGGCGGCGAAGGTTGCGGTGCCGGCCACATCCGCCCGCACCTGGTTGGCCAGCCGTTCGCGGTCGTCGTCGCCGAGGGCCGCGAGGTCCAGGGCGCCGCTGGGGGCGACGGTGGGCACCGACCAGCTCAGCGCCGGCCCTGGGCACACCGTGAGCGTGCCGTAGATGCTGCGGTACTCCCCCGCGGCGCAGGCCGGCTGCCCGGCCCGGCCCTCCTGCTGGTGCGGCATCACGGCGATCAGGGTGTCGCCGCCGTCGTCGGTGTCGTAGTGGATGGTCGTGCTCGCGGTCTCGGCGTCCGACCGGTACTCGAGGCGGGTGCCGCTGACCGGGTGCCTGGCGGCCTCGATGAAGGCGTCCTGATCACCGCCGTCCGGCAGGGCGAACCAGGTCGCGGACTGGCCCGCTATGAGCGTCAGATCGGTACCGGCGGCGAGGGTTCCGTCGCTGACCAGACCATAGGTGTCGCCCGCGACGTCGACCGTCCACGCTCCGCCGGCCGCCCCCTGGGCCTCGGCGAAGGCCGTCGGCATGGCCAGGGCCACCTCCGCCGTGGCCGTGAACGACACGAACGGCGAGCCCTCCGCGATCACGGTCCGGCCCACCGGGGCGCCGTCGACGACCTGGCCGATCGTGACGGATGCCTCGTCGTAGGCGGTCACCTGCTGGTCCAGCCGGTCCTCGCCGGTGCCGACTCGCACGGCGATCTGCCCGGCGAAGCCGCCCATGATCACGTTGGGCTCGGCAGACACCGCCGGCAGTCCGAACGCGAAGCCGGAGTCGGTCAGTTGGAACGACAGCGGCAGGGGGAACACGGGCATGGACTCCTCGCCGAACACCAGTCCGGAGAACCACCGGTTGGTCGGTGGGATCAGCCCGTCGGCCAGCCGCGCGACCGGGAGGGCCTTCACCGTTGTCTGGGGCAGCGCGTCGACCAGCGGTGCCACCTCGGTGCCGGGGAAGACGGCGGCGCCGGGCGCCACCACTCCGGGATCGGCCGGTGCGGCGGCATCCGTCGTGGTGCACGCCGCCAGCACGACGGCGATCACGCAGGCAGCGGCCACGGCGAGGGTACGTCTGGTGCTCCGCACGGTCACAGCCCGATCGTCCGCAGGAAGCTGAACAGGCCGTCGCTGGCGCCGGCGAGGAGGCCGTCGTCGCGCAGCGCGATCGTCGCCGTCACCGGAGTGCCGGGAGCGATGAGACCGTTTGCGGCGCCGTCGACCAGATCCGGGCTCACGACCCTGGCCGTGGTTTCGGCCTGACCGTCGGCCGTCTGCACGTCCAGGGTGTCCATGGTGCCGGCCACCCTGGTCTGGTTGGGCAGCACGATGTCAACGGCGGCACCGGGTTCGATCCGCGCGTAGTCGCCGCTGGTGAGCACGAAGTCGGCCGACACGAACAGCGACCCGGTCTTGTCGATGACCGCGAGCACCTGGCCGGCCTGCACGAAGGAACCGCGCTCGGTGGTGATGTCGGCGAGGGTGCCGTCGACGGAGGCGGTCAGGGTGAGCACGCCGTCGTCGGCCACCGAGTAGGCCACGCTGTCGACCGTGACCAGCCCTTCGGCCAGGTCCGCCTGCAGGGTGGGGCTCTGCAGGGTGAACAGGGCTTGCCCGGCTCGAACGTGGTCGCCGTCGTCGACGAGCCGGTCCAGCACCGTTCCGCCGTAGTCGGAACCCACCGGGTACTCCGCTGCCTGGATCGACGCGGAGGCGCTCATCACCTGGGCCTGCCGCTGGTTGAACACGAGCGTGAGGACCGAGACGATGCCGACCACGGCGACGAGCCCGACGAAGAGCTTGAACCGATTGGCCCAGGTCATGAGGTCACCAGCTTTCGGGTCAGGGCGCGGGCACGACCGGCACGGTACGACTCGTGCAGAGCCGTGCCCACGAAGGTGCCGAGGATGAGGGTGTTGGTCACGTTCCACGCCGTGGCCAGGGTGAGAGTGCCGATCGATTGGTCACGCCACACCCCCACCACCGACGTGAGCAGGAGGAAGACGAAGAACAGCACCTGCGGAATCATGAAGTTGAACGGCGACCTCACCTTGGACTTATTGCCGGTGGCACTCCAGTGCTGCTCCTTGCCGACCAGGACGTTGACCAACGCCGCCACGTAAATGGGGAAGGACGCCGTGGCGAGCATGAGGGTCTCCCAGCGGAACGAGCCCATCGTGTAGAACGCCAGGAGCACCTGCATCAGATAGAAGCCCGCGTAGTAGAGCAGCCAGGTCACCACCGTCGTCGAGATGTTCATCGGTCGCAGGTCGAGGTAGATCTCCAGCGGCGGCACCAACAACAGCAACAGCGGCGCGATCCCGGTGAGATAGAAGGATGCCGTCACCAGGTACTGCAACCGCTGGTCGAAGGTGAGGCGGCGGCGCGGGCTGAGCGGGTTGCTGTGCAGCAGGATCTCGAAGCCACCCGTTGCCCAGCGCAATTGTTGCTTCGTGTACGCCTCCACGGTGTCCGGCGCGTGCCCGGTGGCCAACACGGTGGGGATGTAGATGGTCTTCCAGCCGCGCTCGTGCAGCTTGAGTGATGTCCAGACGTCTTCGGACTTGGAGTCGGTGTACATGCCACCGATGTCGTTGATGGCGTCCCGACGGAAGACCACATTGGTACCCACGCAGAACGCCGCGTTGAACCGGTTGCGGCCGGGCTGGATGAACCTGTAGAAGACGGCCTGCATATAGCCGGCGCCGCGGGAGATGACGTTGTGCAGGTTGCTGTAGGCCTGCGGGGTCTGCACGAAGGAGACCTTGTCATCGATGAAGAACGGCAGGGTCTCGATCAGGAACTCAGGTTTGGGCACGAAGTCCGCGTCGAAGATCACGAAGTACTCCGCGGTGCTCACCGTGAGCGCGTGGTTGACGTTGCCGGCCTTGGCGCCGTTCGAACTCAGCCGGCGCAGGTATCGCACGCCCAGCTCGGCGGCGAGATCACGCACCGCGTCCGAACGGCCGTCATCGAGCACCCAGGTGAGGTGCTCGCCGTGCATCGCCCGCACCGCGGTCACGGTTGTCCGGATCACATCGATGTCCTCGCCATAGGTCGTGATGAACACATCCACCGTCGCCGGCTGGTCGCCCAGGTAGAGGGGCCACCGCTCCGGCCGGTCCATCAGCCCGTCTCTGACGAGGGATCGAGTCTGGATCAGCGTCGCCTGGGCCTGGTGCACGTTGAACTCCCGCGGGTCGCTCGACCCGGACAGGATCGTCCACATCGACAGCAGCGCCTGGAAGATGAGGATCGACTCGGCCGCGATGACCAACGAATACGGCAGCCAGTCACCACGACTGGCCGGGTTGAGCAGGAAGTTGGCGTAGGCCAGGATGCCGACGGTGGCGATCAGCACCAGCATCACCAGGGATGGCGAATGGGCGTGACCGGTGGGCGCTGGCCGGCCCTGGCGGGGGTCGGTGGCCACTCGATGGGCGGGAATTCGGTGCATGGCCTCGGGTGGCACCACGGAACCCAGGGTGGATTCAGGAGTGCCGGGTACGCCAAGGCTGGGATGAAGGGTGGTCATCCGTCTCTCTTTCGGTGCCGGATTCTAGAGTCCGGGGTTCGCGAACGGGATCTCGGGCGAGGTTCGCGGTGCTAGTGCTGAACGCAGCGTGACGGGGTAGGTCACGGGTGGGGCCGAGGAGCAGGTTCGAAGAGCTGGTCGATTGACCCGGGAGCGCACGCGAGAAACCATCCGGCGGTGGGTGCTGCCGGGAGGGCGGTGGGCTTCGGCGTCCGGGTGTCGCGGGATCTATCAAGATCGGGATCCACGGAGGATCTGGATGCGGATGGAGCGGCGAGGTGCCAGGGACGGCGTTGACGACAAACGGGGAGGTCGGGTTCGACCGTTCGTCGTGGCGGGTAGATCTCACCGTAGAACCCGCACCCCTCATCTGCCTATCGGTTCCTGCAACGTTTTCGTGTTCGTAACATGGCGGTAACCCGGAGTCTCGGCGGAGTCTCGTAAGCCTTTCGTAAGGCCGATCCGGCACGATTTCCGGCATATCTCCCAGCGTGCGTACCTATGCTGGGGCCATGTCCAGCCCGTTGTCTCCCCCGTCGGCATCGGCGTCGCCCGGCGACTCCTCGCCCGGCCCCTCGGCCGCGGCCCGCGGCCGGCGAACGACCTGGCTGGCTGCCCTGGCCGGCCTGGCCGCTGTGCTCGCGGGTTTCGGCCTGGCCGAGCTGGTCGCCGGGCTTATCGCACCGGGTGCCAGCCCGGTGCTGGTCGTCGGCGCGCTCCTGATCGATCTGGCTCCGGCCTGGGTCAAAGAGCTGGTGATCTCGCTTTTCGGCACCGGCGACAAGGTTGCCCTGGTCGTCTTCATCGCCGTCGTCGCGGCGGCCCTGGCTGCGCTGGCCGGCATTCTCGAATACCGCCGGCCGCCGTTCGGCCGGTACGTGATCGTGGCCGCCGGACTGGTGGCCCTGGCGGCCGCACTCACCCGCGCCGGCGCCTCCCCATTCGACGCCGTTCCGCCGGTGCTCGCCATGCTGGTCGCCGCCCTGGTTCTCAGCATGCTCACCCGGCGCTTGCACGCCAGCCGCGCCCCCGCCGACGCGGCCGCGGCGGCGTCCGCGAACACCGGCCGACCGGCATCCGTCACCCCCGCAGCGGCTTCGCGCGCCGCGCTGGACCGGCGACGCTTTCTCGCCTACACGGGCGTCAGCGCCGGCGTCGGCGTGCTCGCGGCGCTCGGCGGGCAGCTGCTCACGGCCGGCAGCCGGGCAGCGGATGCGGCCAGGGCGCTGTTCACCCTGCCGGCCGCGACCGTGCCGGGCGCGGCCATCCCCGCCGGGGCGTCGTTCGCGGTCGACGGCCTCACGCCGATCATCACGCCCAACGCCGAGTTCTACCGCATTGACACCGCGCTCTCGGTGCCGCGGGTCGACCCATCGACGTGGACCCTGAAGATCACCGGAATGGTCGAGAACGAGGTCGAGATCGACTTCGCCGAGCTGCTGGCCCTGCCGTTGGAGGAGAGCACCACCACCCTGGCCTGCGTGTCGAACTACGTGGGCGGTGACCTGATCGGCAACGCCGTGTGGCTCGGCTACCCGATCCGTGAGCTGCTGGCCCGGGCCAAGCCGAGCGCCGACGCCGACATGGTGCTCTCCCGCAGCCAGGACGGCTGGACGGCGAGCACCCCGATCGAGGCGCTCACCGATGAGCGCAATTCGATTCTCGCGGTGGGCATGAACGGCGATCCGCTGCCGCTGGAGCACGGTTACCCGGTGCGAATGGTGGTGCCGGGCCTGTACGGCTATGTGTCAGCCACCAAGTGGGTCACCGAGCTGGTCGTCACCCGCTTCGATCAGGAGACGGCGTACTGGTCAACCCGCGGCTGGTCGGAGAAGGGCCCGGTGAAGCTGTCGAGCCGGGTGGATGTGCCGCGCGAGAACGCGACCGTGGCCGCCGGCACCGTCACTGTCGCCGGAGTGGCGTGGAGCCAGCACGTGGGCATTTCCGCTGTCGACGTGCAGGTGGACGACGGCGACTGGGCCTCCGCGACCCTGGCCGACGCTATCTCCGTGGACACCTGGCGCCAGTGGCGTTGGGGCTGGGACGCCCCGAGCGGCTCCCACACCATTCGGGTGCGCGCCACGGATGCCAACGGCCTGGTGCAGACCAGCAAGCTCGCGGACGTCGCGCCGGACGGCGCCACCGGCCTGCACGAGATCAGCGTCTCGGTCTCCTGATCGTGGCCGGTGGCGCACAGCCGCTGACCGCGGCGGAGGTCGGCCATTTCGAAGACCTCCTACGCGGGCGACGACGTGATCTGCTGCAGGAACTGGGCCGGCAGGGCGACACCCTGAATGCCGTGCGCGCGGCCCGCAGCGGCGGGGACGCGGACGACGAGCATGACCCGGAGGGCCCGACGCTCTCCGACGAGTGGTCGCTGCGCGCGGGAGTGCACGCCGAGCTGACCGCCTCCCTGGCGGCCATCGACGCGGCCCTGGTGCGCATCGACGACGGCAGCTACGGGAGTTGCCTGCGCCGGGGCGAGCCGATCGGGCGCGAGCGGTTGGAGGCGAGGCCGGCCGCCGAGCTCTGCATCGACTGCGCCAGGGAGGCGTAGCGGACGCTCGCCCCTCCTCCACAGGTCAGTATTCAAGTACTTTCCCACAGGGGTCTTTTCGGGCCTGGGAGTGTCGGTGGTGGGTGCTTCACTGTCCCTATGGCCCCCTCAGATGCCACACCCGGAGACACCCCAGACGACGCCGTCGATCCAGCCGCTGACCCGGCGGTTGACCCGGCGGTTGACCCGATAGCTGCGGCGATCAGCGCGGTGATCGACCCGCTGATCGAGAACGAAAAGGTGATCGCCGCCGGCTATGCCGAGCGCACCCGGCTGCTGGCGGAACTGGACCGGTTGGGCCATGAGCCGCGGATCATCGCGGGCCTGTGTGGGGACCCGGTCGAGTCCGGCCGGAACGATCCCGACACCGGCGCGCACGGCCCGGCGTGGGACGACGAGGAACTCGCCCGCCGCGCCATGGCCGCCGAAGCCGCCGGGGCGCTGCGGTTGAAGGCCAGCACCGCCGGGATCATGGTGTTCAACGCCGTCCGCCTCACCGACCAGCTGCCGCAATTCCACCAGGCGCTGAGCCGGGGCAGCATCACCTGGGGTCACGTGTTGAAGATGCTCGATCTCACCGACGGGGGTGCCCGAGGAGATCCTGCCCGCGTTCGAAACGAAGGTGCTGCCCGCGGCCCAGAAACTCACCTCGACCCAGTTCCTGCGGGTCGCCGGCCGGATCCTGGAGCGGATGCACCCGGTGCCCCTGCAGAAACGCGCCGACGCCGGCTTCGTCCAACGGCAGGTGGTGCTGCGGCCCGACGCTGACGGCATGGCCTGGCTGAACGCCTACCTGAAGGCCGAGGATGCCCAGGCGATCTACGACCGGCTCAGCCACATCGCCACCACCCTCGACACCGACACGGGCGCCGCGGCCTCGGCACCCGGCGCAGACGCGGCGGCCTCACCCCGAACCAAGGACCAGCGTCGCGCGGACGCCTACCGCGACCTGCTCCTGGACGGTGTCGGCCCGACCGGGCTCGGCCACGGCATCCGCGGCACCGTGCACCTGACCGTCCCCGCACTGACCCTGCTCGGCCGAAGCGACGAACCGGCCATCCTCGAGGGCTACGGACCCATCGACCCCGAGACCGCCCGCCGCATCGCCGGCACGGCGACCAGCTGGAGCCGCATCCTCACCCACCCCGAGACCGGCTGCCGGCTCAGCATGGGCCGCGAGCAATACAACCCGCCCGCCGACATGCGCCGCTACCTCGACGCCCGCGACCAAACCTGCCAAGGCATCGGCTGCACCCGCCGGGCCACGCTCAGCGAAATCGACCACACCCGGCCCTGGAACAGCGGCGGACCCACCGACGTGGACAACCTCGTCCACCTCTGCAAACCCTGCCACCGCCTCAAACACCAATCCAGCTTCACCACCAGCCAGGGCCCCGGCGGCGCCCTCACCTGGACCACCCCCGCCGGCAAGACCTACACCTCCGCCCCCGCCAACACCGACCCCACCACCTACGACCCCGCTGGCTCCGCGAGCCCGCCAACCGGCCCGGGCGACCCGGCGCAACCGCCGCCATCGCCGCCATCGCCGCAAGCCGGCACCCAAACCCCGCCCCCGTTCTAGCCGCTCCTGCGACGAGTCGTCGCCGTTTCGAGCGGGCATCCCGGCTAGGGTCGGAGGAAGAGCCCGGCACCGGGGCACGGCGCCGGAGTCCTCCGTCGCGAAGGAGCAGCCATGGTGCGCACACCCCCTCCCGTTGTCGTCGGTGTCACGTCGGGCCAGCCGGATGCCGTGGTGCTGGCCGCCTCGGAATTCGCCGCCCAGTTCGGCGCCGAGCTGATCTGCGCGTCGGTGGATCCGAGCCGGTACGTGCTCGAGGAACGGCCCGACGGCAGCATGACCAGCGCGTCGTTCGACCCGGACTCCCTCGAAACGGCCGAGGCCGAATTCGACCCCGGCCTCCGGGAGCAGATCGAACGGGTGCTGCACGGCCGGCCGGTGGTCTGGTCCACCCGCGCCCTGGCCGGCGAACCCGCGAAGGCGCTCGGCCGGCTCGCCGGAACCGTGCGGGCCATCATGATCATCGTCGGCTCCCGCGAACCCACCGTGCGGCACACCCTGCGCTCGTTCTTCGTCGGGTCCGTGGCCGTGCGCCTCGCCCACGGCCAGCAACGCCCGGTGGTCATCATCCCGCTCAACCCGGTGCCGTTCGGGGAAGAGCTGCCCTGGGACGAGGGCTGAGACCTCACCCTGTCGGCGGAGACAGTCACTCACCCCGCAGGCGGATGCGGCAGGGGCCCGGCATCCTTAGCGTGGACGATACGCAACGAAAGGGCAGACATGCTCGAGATCAGGGACATCAACAAGCACTACGGCACCCACCAGGTGCTCACCAACGTGAGCTTCACCGTGGGCGCGGGCCGCATGACCGGTTTCGTCGGTGCCAACGGCGCCGGCAAGACCACGTCGATGCGCATCATTCTGGGCGTGCTCTCGCCGGACTCCGGCAGC
>Ga0247803_1000190_pt1 | contig 36550 bp, 33 predicted proteins | sample UWRJL014104B1_FD_180928 | JGI IMG/M metagenome (GOLD analysis project Ga0247803, IMG submission 180928) | Plant litter microbial communities from Arlington Agricultural Research Station in Wisconsin, United States - UWRJ-L014-104B-1 | ecosystem: Environmental > Terrestrial > Plant litter >... | reverse complement strand
CCTCCGCGCCGAGGAGAACTGGACCCCGATCCTGATGCTCACCGCCAAGGACGGCGAATGGGACCAGATCGAGGCCCTCGACACCGGCGCCGACGACTACCTCACCAAACCGTTCTCCTCCGCCGTGCTTCTGGCCCGGATGCGCGCCCTGATCCGCCGCGGCACCAGCGCACGGCCCACCGTGCTGCGGGCCGGCGACCTGCACCTCGACCCCGCCACCCGCGCGGTCAGCCGGGGCGCGGCATCCGTTGACGTCACCGCCCGGGAGTTCGCGGTGCTGGAGTACCTGATGCGCAACCGGGGCTCCGTGGTGAGCAAGCGCGACGTGCTCGACAACGTCTGGGACTTCGACTTCGAGGGCGACCCCAACATCGTGGAGGTGTACGTGCGGCACCTGCGCAACAAGGTGGACCGGCCGTTCGACCGCGCCGCGATCGAGACCCTGCGCGGCGCCGGCTACCGGTTGGCGGCCGACGGTGGCTGAGCGGCGGCGCACCCGGTCGCTGCGCGGCCGGATCACCCTGGTGTCCACCGCGATCGTGGCCGTCACCCTGGTCGTGGGCGCCGTGGTCTTCGCCCTCGTGCTGCGCGGAGTGCTGCTCGAAGAGGTACACACCGCCCTCGAGCGTGACCTCGAACAGATCGAAACCGAACTCGACACCGGAAACGGCGTCAGCGGCCTCGACACCGACGACGACGAGGTGCTCGTGCAGATCACCGACGCATCCGGCGCGCTGCTGGCCGGCAGCGAAGCCCTCGACGGCCGGCTGCTCAGCGTCGACGGCGACGACGCGCAGGTCGTGCGCGTGCCCGGCGAGGACACCGACTACCTCGCCGCCGCCGAGGAACACGACGACACCACCGTCATCGCCGGCCGCTCGCTGGAGAACGTCGACGAGGCGGTGGCCACGGTCGGCGTGCTGCTGGCCGGCGCGGTGCCGCTCCTGACCGGGATCGTGGCCCTGCTCACCTGGATCGTGGTGGGCCGGGCGCTGGCCCCCGTGGAACGGATGCGCCGGGAGGTCGACGCGGTCACCGCCAACAACCTCGACCGGCGCATCATCGACCCCGGCCGGGCCGACGAGATAGGCCGGCTGGCGCGCACGATGAACAGCATGCTCGACCGGCTCGATGACTCCCAGCGCGCCCAACGGCAGTTCGTCTCGGATGCCTCGCACGAGCTCCGTTCGCCGCTCGCGTCGCTGCGCCAGTACGCCGAGGTGGCCCAGTCGCATCCCGACCGGGTCAACCTCGACGACCTGTCCGAGGCCGTGCTCGACGAGGGCGCCCGGCTTGAGCGGCTCGTATCGGGCATGCTGCTCCTGGCGCGGGTGACCGAACGCCGGGCCGCGGCGACCGGCACGGCCGTGGACCTGGACGACCTGATGCTCGCCGAGGCCCGCCGGCTGCGCGACACCATGGCCCTCACTATCGACAGCACCGCGGTGGGCCCCGCCCGGGTGCACGGCGACCAGAACCTGCTCGGCCAGGTGGTGCGCAACCTCGTCGACAACGCCGCCCAACACGCCTCGGGGCGGGTGAGCCTGTCGCTGGGCACGGTCGACGGCCAGGCGCTGCTGGTGGTGGAGGACGACGGTCACGGGGTGCCGCCCGGCGAGCGCGACCGGGTCTTCGAGCGGTTCGTGCGGCTCGATGAATCCCGGGCCCGGGCATCCGGCGGCACCGGGCTGGGCCTGGCGATCGTGCGGGAGAGCGTGCAGGCGCACGGCGGCACGGTGCAGATCGTCGACAGCAGCCTCGGCGGCGCCCGCTTCGAGGTGCGCCTGCCCGCCGTCGACGAGGCCTGACCGGGGTTTTCTGAAGCGGTCTTCAGCGGGCTTCAGCGTGGCTTCAGCGGTGGGTTGGCACAGTGGGGTCATCAGCCACCGACGCGGTGGCACCGCGCGAACAAGGGACACACCATGAAGAAGAAGACCATCTGGATCACCGGCGCTGCCGTTGCCGCCGTTCTCGTTGTTGGCGGCGCCGGCCTGGCCATCGCCGACCCGTTCGACGGCCCGTTCGGAACCGACGGCCCGCTCACCGGCGGCACCCTCGACAAGGCCAGCGCCGCGGCACTGGATGCCGTCGGCAGCGGCACTGTCACCGACACCGAGGCCGGCAGCGGCGACGACGCCCATGCCTACGAGGTGGAGGTCACCCTCGCCGACGGCACCGACGTCGACGTGGCGCTCGACAAGTCCTTCGCCGTGCTCTGGGTCGACGGCCTGCCCACTGCCGGCACCAGCCCGGTACCGTCCACCGGCAGCGACGACTCCGGCACCTCAGGCAACTCCGGTACCTCAGGCACCGACGACTCCGGCCTGGCCGCCCTCACCGCCGCCGACCGGGACGCCGCCTCGGCCGCCGCGCTGGCGACCCTGCCCGCCGGCACCACCGGCACCGTCACCGAGGTTGAGCGCAGCGACGACTTCGACCACGCCTACGAGGTCGAGATCACCCTCGAGAACGGCCAGGACGTCGACGTCGAGCTCGACGCGAGCTTCGCGGTGGTCAAGGTCGACGGCGCCCCGACCGCGTAGTCCGTACGGTCAGCCCTCCGGGTCGCGGCGTCGGCGCGGCAGGGTGGCGATCCACAGGCGCAGCAGCATCCCGGTCACGGCCAACGGCACGCATACGAGCAACAGGCCCCGGCCGAGCGACACGGCCCGCTCCAGCTCGGCGGGGGTGGTGCCGACCACCAGCGCCAGGTACACCAACAGCAGTCCGGCCCCGGCGATCGCCAGTGACAGTCCCACGACAACGACCAGGGCGGGCACGCCGGCCGTGCCGCGCCGCACCACCAGCACGATGGTGTCGGCGATGAAGGACAGCGCGAAGGGCAGCACCACGCAGAGCAGGATGACGGCCGTGAGGGCGATCATCGGCGCACCATCGGAGTCGGAGCACGTGACATGGCGCATCCGTCTCGGTCAGTGGGGTGTCGGGGGTCGGCGACCCCGACTGACCGTATCAACACCCACCCGACTGCCCAAGCTGGCGGCGCACCCCAGTTCGGGGTCAGTGCTGCGTTACAGCCAGACCTGGCGGTGGTCCTCGACGAACTGGCGCAGCGTGGTCGCGCCCCGGCCGGTGAGCCGGCGGATGCTGCGGTTCGGCACCGCGGTCAGGCGCCGGCGCGCCGCCCGGTACCAGCTCGCCTGCGCGGCGATGTCCGGCGCCGTGGCCCCCTGCTTCGCGGCCGACCCGGCGAACTGGGCCTCGGTCGTGGCGGTGTAAGACACGGGCCGGTTCAGCACCTCGGTGAGGATCTCGGCCACCTGCGAGTAGCTCAGCGACTGCTCCCCGGCCAGAGAATAGGACTTGCCCAGGTGACCGGGTTCGCTGAGCACCCGGGCGGCCACCCGGCCCACGTCGGCGGCGTCGACGAACGCGACCGTGGCATTGCCGGCCGGCAGCACGATCTCGCTGCGCAGGCGGATGTCGTCGCGGTACAGGGTCGACAGGGTCTGCATGAGCACGTTGGGCCGCAGGATGGTGTGCGGCGTGCGGGTGCGTTTGAGGTACTGCTCCACCACGTGATGCGGCGAGCGGGTGTTGAAGCGCACGCCCGGCGCCGAGAGGAACACGATCTGCTGCACCCCGCTCTCCTCCATCGCCTGGTCGATGAACGGAATCAGGGTGCGGCCCACATCCGCGATCGTCGGCGGCACGAGGAGGAACACCCGGTCAACGCCGGCGAGGGCGCGGGTCCAGGTGCTGCGGTCGGCGAAGTCGAAGGCGCGCACGCTGGTCCCGCTGCCGTCAACGGTGTGACCGGCCACGGCGGATGCGTTCCCGGCCCGGCCCGGGCCGGCTGCCGCTCCCCCGCCGGCTCGGCCGACCGTGCGCTGGGGCGCCGCCGTGGCGGGCAGGCTGCCCGGCTTGTGCGCCGGGTTGCGGTCCGGCTTCTGGTTCGGCGCCCGCAGCGGCTTGCCGCCGAGGGGCGCGACGCCGGTTCGAGGCGTGCCTGGCCTGCCGCCGCCAGACCCACTGATGCCGGGCCCACCGGTGCCGAACCTGCTGTTGCTGCTGGTGCCGCCGGTGCCTAGCCTGCTCGTGCCGGGCCTACCGGTGCTGGGCCCGTCGGGCTGCTGACCGGCCGCGGTGCCGCTGGCGCGCCGGGCGCCCTCGGCGATCCAGGCACGCGGGTCCCGCATCCCGGCAACCACGGTCTCACCCGCGGCGGCCAGGGCATCCACCACGGCCTGTCCCACGGTGCCGGATGCCCCGGTGACCAGGATCTTGCCCGTCAGCACTGGGCGCCGGGGCGACGAAGTCTGGTCGTTCATGCCCCTTACGTTAGTGCCGCCCGGCCCGCCCCGCTGTCGCGAAAGCGGCCGTGCTGCTGCCACACGCACCTGAGGCAGCCACAACACCGCTCTCGCGACATCCCCACGCCGGAGGTCCCCCACGGGTGAGGTCCCCACCGGTGACGTCCATCCCCGCGAGTGAAGTCGCACGCGAGATTTCCATTTACGCGAAAGCGGGCGTGTGGCTGCCACAACCAACTGAGGAAGCCACAACACCGCTTTCGCGACATCCCCACGCCGGAGGTCCCCAGCGTGAGGTCCTCACGCGTGAAGTCCCCACGGGTGAAGTCCCCCGGGTGAGGTCCCCACGCGTGACGTCCGTCCACGCGAAAGCGGCCGTGTGGCTGCCACACGCACGTGAGGCAGCCACAACACCGCTTTCGCGACAGGTCACCCTACGCAAGACGCGGGAGGTCCCCCCACAGGTGAGGTCCCCACGCGAGACGTCCATCCCCGCGAGAGCGGCCGTGTGGCTGCCTCAATCAACTGAGGTAGCCACAACGCCGCTTTCGCGAGATCTCCACGCGAGCGAGCGGGCGCGAGCGAGCGAGCGCGAGCGAGCGAGCGCGAGCGAGCGAGCGCGAGCGGGCGGCCGGCGCGGTCAGACCGCGTCGAGGGTGAACAGGGCCGCCTGCTCCGGGGTGAGCAGCGGGGCGGGCAGGCCCACCTGGGCGAGCACGGCGCCGGTGAGCACCAGCTCCGGCGCGTCGTCGGCCAGCCAGGCCGGCGGGATGGTCTGCACGGTGCGCGGCGAGGGGCCCACGAGCAGCGGCCGCACCCGGTAGCGCCGGGCGGGGTCCAGGCCGGGGAACCGGATCGGGGCGGGCAGCGCGGTGCGCGGCGCGGCCAGCGCGACCTGCGCGAAGACGGCGGAGGCACCATCCGCTGCCACCACACCGTGCAGTTCGATCGCCGGGTCGGACGCATCGGCGTGCACGACGGTGCCCGTGTGCAGCAGCGCCCGGCGCTCCTTATATACAGCGATCCAGGCGGCGATCTGGTCGAGCTCGGCCGCGGATGCCTGGGTGAGGTCCCACTCGATGCCGGCGCTGCCGAACAGCGCGGTGGCCAGGCGGAAACCCAGCGCCGAGGTGCGCCCGGTGGTGTGCGCGGTGGCGGCGCCGAGGTGGCCGCCGAGGTATTCCGGCGGCACCAGCACGCTCGTGTAGCGCTGGATCTGCTGGCGTTCCAGCGGGTCGTTGGTGTCGCTGGTCCAGACCCGGTCCACCCGCTCGAGAATGCCCAGGTCGATGCGGCCGCCGCCCGAGGCGCAGGATTCGATCTCCAGGCCCGGCTGCGCGGCGCGCACGGCGTCGATCAACCGGTACAGCGCCGCGGTCTGCCGGTGCGTCGAGCCGCCGAGGAGGTCGCGGTTGTGGTCCCACTTCAGGTACGCGATGGGGTACTCGGCCAGCAGCGCGGTGAGCCGCTCGAGCAGCCAGGCGAAGGCATCCGGGTTGGCCAGGTCGAGCACCCGCTGGCCGCGCCAGGTGGGGGCGGATGCCGACCCGAGCAGCCAGTCCGGGTGCGCCCGGGCCAGGTCGGAGTCGGGGTTGACCATCTCCGGCTCCACCCAGAGGCCGAAGTCGAGGCCGGCGGCGTGCACCCGTTCGATCAGGGGGTGCAACCCGAGAGGCCACTTGGCGGCGTCGACGAACCAGTCACCGAGCGCCCGCTGGTCGTCGGTGCGGCCGGAGAACCAGCCGTCGTCGAGCACGAACCGTTCCACGCCCACCTGCGCGGCGGCGTCGACGAGGCGGCTCAGGGTGGCCAGGTCGTGGTCGAAGTAGACGGCCTCCCAGGTGTTCAGCAGCACCGGGCGCGGCCCGGTGATCGTCGACCAGGACCGGATCCACGGGTGCAGCCGGGCGCTGAGGCCGTCCAGGCCCGCGTCGGAGTACACGGCAACGGTCCACGGGCTGGTGTAACTCTGGCCGGCGGGCAGGCTCAGCTCGCCGGGCGCGAGCAGTTCGCCGGCGCCGAGGGCGGCGTAGCCGAGGGCGCTGCGCTCGGCGAAGACCCGCTTGTCACCGCTGAAGGCCAGGTGCACCGCCCACACCTCGCCGCGGCCGAAGCCGAAGCCGGGGGTGCCGGCCACGGTGAGGTAGGAGTCGTCGTGGCCGGGCCGGCCGTGCCGGGACTCCCGGCTCCAGACGCCCTGGCCGAGTGTGCTGCGCTGCGGCCGGCGTTCGTGGCTCCACAGCCCGGTGAAGTCCAGTAGCTCCCCCGCCCGGTCGGGCACCGGCAGGATCGCGTCGAGACCGGCGAGCTCGAATGGGCCGTCGCCGGTGTTGGTGAGGGTGTGGCGCAGCCGCAGCACGCCCTGCACGGTCAGTTCCAGGTCGGTCGTCACGGTGACGGATGCGCACCTCTCCGCCAGCTCGACGGCCAGCGTGTTCTCGCCGGTCTCGTGCACCGCCACCAGGCCGAGGGCCAGGTCAACCGGCCCGGCGCCGGGCCGGAACCCGCCGACAGTGGGACGGCCGCTCCAGCCCTCGGCGAGGGCGGGCAGCAGGCTGAGCCGCAGCGGCACGTCGATCGAGCTGGGGCCGACGGGCGGCATGCTCGCGGCAGCCAGCGCGGCCAGATCGGCGGGTGAGAGCGCGCCGAGGTCGGCGCCCCAGTGCACGATCACCGGGACTCCGGTGCCGGAGGCGTCAAGTACGAGGCTGGTGCCGGCGGCACGGAGGTGGTGGATCATGGCGCTGCTTTCTACGCGAGCTGTCTGGTGCGGATTAACACGACCGTACCGCCCGGCGCGAGAAGCGCCGGGCGGTACGGGTATCGGGTGAAACGGGTCAGCTACTCCTTGACGGGAATGGACTGTGCCTTGAGGGCGTCGATCGTGGCGCTCTGACCGGTGGTCAGCGCCTCGGCGAGGGTGCCCTTGCCGCTGACGGCGGACTTGAAGCCGTCGGAGACGTCGTTGTACGTCTGGGTCATGGTCGGACCCCAGACGAAGTCAGCCGAGACCTCGCTGGACGCCTTCGCGAAGACGTCGTAGATGGGCTGGTTGCCGTAGAACTCCACGCCTTCCTTGAGCACGGGCAGTTCCAGGCCGGCCTTGGCGGCCGGGTACAGGTTGGCTGCTTCGTTGAGCATGGTCAGCGACTCGCTGGAGCTGTTCAGCCACAGGGCGAACTGGGCAGCTTCGTACGGGTGCTCTGAGCCGGTGAACACTGCGGTGGACGAGCCACCCCAGTTGCCGCTGGCCTCGTCGCCGGCTTCCCACTGCGGGGACTCGGCCACGGCCCACTTGCCGGCGGTGTCGGGTGCACCGCTGGCGATGGAGTTGGCACCCCAGGCTGCGGAGTTCCAGGTCCAGGCGGCGCCGGTGTTGTAGGCGTTGTCCCACTCGGTGGTCCAGGCCGGAACCGTCGACACCAGGTCGCGGTCGATCAGGTCCTGCCAGTAGTCGGCAACCATGATCGACTCGTCGCCGGTCAGGTCGACGTTCCAGTTGTCGCCGTCGTTGCCGAACCAGGTGCCGCCGGCCTGCCAGACGAGTCCGGCGAACTGGTTGATGTCACCCTGCGAGAAGTTGGTGATGTAGGCACCGGTAGCGCGAACCTGCTCGGCCGCGGTGGCGTACTCCGCCCAGGTGGTGGGGATCGCGATGCCGTTGGCCTCGAAGAGGTCGGCCCGGTAGAACATGGCCATGGGGCCGGAGTCCTGCGGGATGGCGTAGACGGCGTCGTCCTCGTTGAAGCTGACCTGTCCCCAGGTCCAGTCGACGAAGTCGGCCTTGGCGTCCAGCACACCGGCGCAGGATGCGAGGTCGACCAGGCCGTCCTGCACGCGGAAGTTGGGCAGCGCGTCGTACTCGATCTGGCCGAGGTCGGGCGCGTTGCCGGCCTCGAGCTGGTTGAAGAAGTTGGCGTAGGTGCCGCCGTTGCCGTTCGGGCCGGTCTGCACGGCCACCTGGATGTCCGGGTTGGCCTCGTTCCAGACGTCGACGACGTCTTCGATGCCGGGGATCCAGGAGGTGAAGGTCAGGTCGACCTTGCCCTCGGCGGGCTCGCAGGCGGCAGCGTCGTCGCCGCCGGTGGTGCCGCCGCCGGCAGCGGAGCAGCCGGTCAGGGCCACCGTGGCTGCGGTGAGCAGGGCAACGGTGGCCGCTCTCTTGGTGATTCGCATTGTTTTCCTTTGTTGGGTTTTCGCTGAAAAGGAGTGGTGCAAGGTGGTGCGGATGGTGCGGGTAAGGCTGGTCGAACGGTCAGGAAGTTGAGGGTGGTTACTTGACGCTGCCGGCGCCGAGGCCGTTGCGCCAGAACCGCTGCAGCAGCAGGAACAGGATGATCAGCGGGATGATCGACAGCAGGGCGCCGATCAGGACGTAGCCGCGCAGCTCGGGGATCTGGTTCACCTGCGAGTTCCAGGCGTAGAGGCCGAGGGTGACCGGGAACAGGGTTTCGTCGCGCAGCATGATCAGCGGCAGGAAGAAGTTGTTCCAGATGGCCACGAACTGGAAGAGGAACACGGTGACCAGGGCGGGGAACATCAGCTTCACCGAGACGGTGAAGAAGGTGCGCACCTCGCCGGCGCCGTCGAGGCGGGCGGCCTCGATCAGTTCGTCCGGCACGCTCGCCGAGGCGAAGATGCGGGTGAGGTACACGCCGAACGGGCTGACCAGGCTGGGCAGGAACACCGCCCAGAAGGTGTTGGTCAGGCTGACCTGGCTGAAGATCAGGAACAGCGGCAACGCCAGCGCGGTGGCGGGCACGAGCACGCCGCCGAGGACGATGTTGAACAGCAGTTCCCGGCCCGGGAACCGGTACTTGGCCAGCGCGTACCCGGCCATGCCTGCGAACAGGGTGGCCAGCAGGGCGCCGGCGCCGGCGTACAGGGCGCTGTTCAGCATCCACTTGAGGAAGACGCCGTCGCGGTAGGCGACCAGGTTGCCGATGTTGGCAAACAGGTTGAAGTCGGCGAACCAGAGCGGGTTGGTGCTGGTGAACTGGGCGCTGCTCTTGGTGCCGGCGATGAACAGCCACCAGATCGGGATGAGGAAGTAGAGCGTGAAGACGAGCATCACGGTCATCGCGCCGACGCGGGAGAGCGGGCTCTCCTTGGCGACCTTGGGGGCCGGGGTGTTCTTCGCGCGCCGGGACGGGCGGGTGACGGTGGGCGTCTCGGTGAGGGCGCTCATTTGCCTTCCTTCCGCTGGGTGAACTTGAGGAACGAGAACGAGAGCACGAAGGTGGCCAGGGCCAGCACAACGCTGAAGGCGGCGGCGAGGTTCACGTTGGGGATCGAGGAGGTGGAGTAGACCATCAGGTTCGGGGTGAAGGTGCTGGTCACGGCGGAGCTGAAGGAGCGGAACACCTGCGGCTCGGCGAGCAGCTGCAGGGTGCCGATGATGGAGAAGATGCCGGTGAGCACGATCGCGGGCATGATCAGCGGGATCTTGATCGACCAGGCGATGCGCAGCTGGCCGGCACCGTCGAGGCGGGCGGCCTCGTAGATCTCGGTGGGGATGGCCAGCAGGGCAGAGTAGATGATGAGCATGTTGTAGCCCACGTAAACCCAGGTGACGACGTTCGCGATGGCCCAGAGCACCAGGTCGGCGGAGAGGAAGCTGACGTTGCTGGTGATGGCGGTGAACGGCGACAGGTTGGGCGAGTAGAGGAAGCCCCACATGATCGCGGCGATGACGCCGGGTACCGCGTACGGCACGAAGAACGCGAGCCGGAAGAAGCGCTTGCCGCGAAGCAGCGGGGAATCCAGCAGCAGCGCGAACAGCAGCGCCAGGCCGAGCATGACCGGCACCTGCACCGCGCCGAAGGCGAGCACCCGGGTGATGGACTCCCAGAACGGGCCGTTCTGGAACACCAGGATGTACTGGGTCAGCCCGCCGAACACCTCGGTGGCCTTGCCGAAGGTGCCGTCGCGCTCCACCACGAGCAGCGACTGGTAGATCGCGTAGCCGATCGGCACCAGGTAGAACAGGGTGAACAGGATGGCGAACGGCACGATGAAGATCGCGATCGCACCCGGGTGCGACACCTTGATCTTGCGGGGCCGGGCTGCCGGGGTACGGCGAGCCGCGCTCCGGGCATCCGCGACCGGAAGGGCTGGTGCACTCATGATGCGGGGTCCTCTCTGATGACGCGAACGGCTCCGGCCGGTACGCGCAGGGTGCTGGCGATGTCGGCGCCGGTGACGAGCTCGACCCCCGCCGCGCTCACCTCCACGTCGGTGTCGCCGTGGTTGATGATGAAGCGGTAGGAGCGGTCGGCCGTGGCACGGCGGATGACCTCGACGAGGCCGTCGCCCTCCGGGCCGGCCGCGGTGACGCGGGCCTGCCCGGCGATGGTGCGCAGAACGTCGCGGTAGGTGTCGGCGTCGGGCGCGGTCGCCAGGTACCAGGCGGTGCCGGCGCCGTGCCGGTTGCGGGTGAGCGCGGGCACACCCGTGAGGGCGCCGTCGGTGTAGTGCGCCACGGCCTCGGCCCCGGTCAGCTGCAGCCGTTCGGTCCACAGGGTGCCGGTGGCGTCGGCGGACAGCCCGATCGGGGCGTGCAGGCCCACGGTGCTGCCCGGCTTCAGCGGCACGAACTCCTCGACGCGCACGCCGAGCAGGTCGCGGAACGCACCGGGGTAGCCGCCGAGGCGCACCCGGTCGTCTTCGTCGACGATGCCGCTGTAGAAGGTGACCAGGGTGTGCCCGCCCGCGGCGACGAAGCCGGCCAGGTTGTCGGCCTGGGCGTCGGTGGCCAGGTACAGCGCGGGCACGACGACGAGCTTGTAGCCGGCCAGGTCGGCATCCGGGGAGACGATGTCGACGGTGACGCCGAGCCGGTGCAGCGCGGTGTACGCGGCGTGCACCTGCTCGAGGTACTTCACCGACTGGGACGGCCGGGATTCCCCGTCGCCGGCCCACCAGGCTTCCCAGCTGAACAGGATCGCGGCATCCGCCACGACCCGGCTGCCGATGATCTCGTCGAGCCGGTCGAGGATGGCGCCGAGGGCCACGACCTCGCGCCAGAGCACGGTGTCGGTGCCGGCGTGCGGCACGAGGGCGGAGTGGAACTTCTCCGAGCCCTGCTGCGAGGCGCGCCACTGGAAGAAGCAGATCGCCTCGGCGCCGCGGGCCACGTGGGCCAGCGAGTTGCGGGTGAGCTCCCCCGGCGTCTTGGCCAGGTTCAGCGGCTGCCAGTTGACGGCGCTGGTGGCCTGCTCCATCAGCAGCCAGGCATCGCCGCCGGCCAGTCCGCGGGTGAGGTCGGCGGCGAAGGCCAGCTCGGTGGTGGGGTCGGCGAGGCGGTGGTCGAGGTAGTGGTCGTTCGCGACGACGTCCACGGCGGATGCCCAGCGCCAGTAGTCGAGGTTCTTGATGTGCGCGGTGACCATGAAGTTCGTCGTGACCGGCACGGTGCTGTGCCGGCGGATGACGGCTTCTTCGGCCCGGTAGTAGCCGAGCAGTTCGTCGGAGCTGAACCGCTGGAAGTCCAGCACCTGGCCGGGGTTGCGGCTGGAGAGGGTGAGCCGGGGGGTGTGCACCTCGGCCCAGGCGGTGTAGCGCTGGCTCCAGAAGCTGGTGCCCCAGGCGGCGTTCAGGGCGGCGATGGTGCCGTACTTCGTCTCGAGCCAGCCGCGGAACGCTTCGGCGGTGTCGTCGTCGTAGCAGAGCGCGTTGTGGCAGCCGAGCTCGTTGGAGACGTGCCAGAGGGCCACGGCGGGGTGGGCGCCGTAGCGCTTCGCCACCTGCTCCACCAGGCGCAGCGCGTGCTCGCGGAACACCGGCGAGCTCGGGCACCAGGCCTGACGGCCGCCCGGGTAGCGGGTGGTGCCGTCTTCGGTCTGCGGCAGGATCTCGGGGTGCAGGGTGGTCAGCCACGGCGGCGGCGACGAGGTGCCGGTGCCCAGGTTCACCCGGATGCCGTGATCGTGCAGCAGGTCCACGATGGTGTCGAGCAGGGTGAAGTCGTACTCCCCCGGGGCCGGTTCGAGGGCGGACCAGCCGAAGATGTTGATCGCGACGAGGTCGACGCCGGCCTGCTGCATCAGCAGCACGTCCTCGGCCCAGACCTCGGGTCCCCACTGCTCGGGGTTGTAGTCGCAGCCGTAGGCGATGCCGTTCTGCACGAACGGGGTCGCCGCGGTGACCTGGTGCGTCACGGCCGGGGTGGCTACTGGGGTGTTCATGTGCTCCTGCTTCTGCGGTACCGGCCCGACGGGCCGGCCTCGATCTGTCGTTCTGTGAACGTGCACAGATCGAGGAGCAAATGACTCCTCATTGAGTGTCTGTGAACGTACACAGAGTAAGTACAGCCCGCCCACGATGTCAAGCCGACGGACGGGTACAGTTATCGAATGGTGACAATTCCGGGGCGGCGCAAGCGCGCGACGATCCACGACGTCGCCGCGGAGGCCGGGGTCTCCCGCGGCACCGTCAGCCGGGTGGTGAACAACGAGCCGTACGTCTCGGCCGAGGCTCGGATGGCCATCGAGGCCGCCATCGAGAAGGTCGGCTACGTGCCGAACACCGCCGCGCGCAACCTCGTGATGCAGCGTTCCCAGGCGGTGGGCCTGATCGTGCACGAGCCGCATTCCCTGTTCCTCGAGGACCCGAACATCGGCGAAATCCTGCTCGGCGCGAACTCCGCCCTGTCCCAAGCCGACTACCAGATGGTCAGCCTGGTCATCGAGTCCGAACGCGACACCGAACGGGTGGCCCGGTACCTCAGCGGCGGCTTCGTCGACGGTGTGGTGGTCGTATCGGCCCGGGAACAAGACCCGATCACCCGGGTAATCGAACGGTTGGATCTGCCAGCGGCGTTTGTCGGGCATCCGCAGGACCTGCGCGACCTGCCTTACGTGGGAATCAACAACCGGGCCGCCGCCCGCGCCATCACCGAGCGCCTGATCGGCACTGGCCGCAGCCGTATCGGCATGATCGCCGCGGCGCTGGACCGCGACTCCGGCTCCGACCGTCTGGCCGGTTTCACGGATGCCCTGGGCGACCGGTTCGACCCCGCCCTGGTGGCCCCGGTGCCGCTGTACACCTACGCCGACGGCCGCGACGGGATGCGCGCACTGCTGGCCCAGGACCCGTTGATCGACGGTGTCTTCGCGGCCTCCGATGTCATCGCCGCCGGTGCCCTGAACGCCCTGCGCGAGGCCGGTCGCCGGGTGCCGGAAGATGTGGGAATCGTGGGCTTCGACGACAGCGCCTGGGCGCTCCGCTGCCAGCCGCTGCTCTCCACCGTGCGCCAGCCCGCCAACGGCCTCGGCCAGCGCGCGGCCGAGTCGGTGCTCAGCCAGCTGCGCGGCGAACCCGCCGAGCTCGGCGGCATCCTGCTCGACACCGAAATCGTCTGGCGCGACTCCGCCTAACTGGCCGCGCCCATCTCGACCCGACCCCGCCGCTGGTCGAGCCTGTCGAGACCCCGCTCCCCTAACTGTTCCCGCTGCGGACAATTGCACCCGGCACACCGGGTGCAATTGTCCGGATTGGCAACAGTTGCGGCGGATGCTGGCGCGCGGCGTGACGCCCGCGGGGTTGTCGGGGCGGCGGCGGGCGCACACAATGGGGAACGTGAGTCGCAAGCGAGTGATCGTCATCGGCATGGTGCAGGGCGTGGGGTTTCGGTACTACACCGAGGCGCAGGCCGGCACCCTCGGCCTGGGCGGTTACGTGCGCAACCGGTCCGACGGCGCCGTCGAGGCCGAGATCGAGGGTGACGACGACGCCATCGAACGGATGCTGGACTGGCTGCACACGGGACCGCGTTCGGCGAGCGTGGAGTCGGTGCAGGTGACCGACCTGGCCGAACACGGCGAGGCGAGTTTCAGCATCCGCCTGTAGACAACCCGGGCCCGAACCGGCGATGGCCACGGGCGAGGGGCTCTCTGGCGTACCGTGGGAGTATGGGCGCGCAGGCATCCGGTCCCGGCCGGACGGGACCGACGGTGCGCGAATCCTCTCCGCCGCGGGAGGAACCACAGGCGCGCGAGCCGTTGCGCGCGCGCCGACGCCTGACCCTGCGGTCCAGTTACGGCATCGGCCGGCTGGTGCTGGCCGTCGCGGGGATCATCGGCCTGATCGGCAACTACGAGTACGTGCTGCTGTTCCCCACCTTCGCCGCCTACAACGTGTTCACCTATTTCACGGTGCAGAGCGCGATCGCCGCGGTGGTGGCGTTTGTGCTCGGCGCGATCGTGGCGTTCCGGCAGGAGAAGGACCCGCAGTGGCTGGACCTGTTCCGGGCGCTGGTGACGACGTACATCCTGGTGTCCGGAATCGTGTTCCTCACCATCGTCATCCAGTCGTCATCGCGGGACTACACGATCGAGGTGCCCTGGCCGAGCCAGGTGCTGCACTTCTACATCCCCACGATCGCGCTGCTGGACTGGCTGACCGACACCGGCAAGGCCCGGCTGTCCTGGCGCTTCCTGCGCTGGATCCTGCCGTACCCGATGGCCTGGGGCGTCTTCACGCTCGTGCGCGGCTCGTTCGTGGGCTGGTACCCGTACTTCTTCCTCGACCCGGCCCAGGTCAGCGGCCCGCTCGAGACGGTGCTGTACTGCCTGATCGCGGTGGTGCTCTTCCTCGGCATCGCGGCGGTGCTCGTGGCCACGTCGCGGCTCAGCTGGCGGCCCCGGCCGCGCGGCGACCGCACCTCGTCGATGCCCAACTAGCGTCGATGGCCTGCTAGCGCGGCCATTCCAGCCAGCGGGGCGGATGCCGGCCGTCCGGCCGGCACCACCCGCTACTGCTCGACGGGAACGAAGGTGTACTGGCTGGTGAGGTGCTCGGACTCGCAGGTGCCGCAGTACAGCACGCCGGAGGCCTGCATCGCGGACACCCGCGGCGAGCACTGGATCACCTTCGGGCCGCAGCACGGTGAGATCACCATGAAGGCGCCGGGCTCAGCGGCGGCGTGCCCGCTCAGGCTCCGGTGGTGGTGGCTGCCCTCGCAGGGCAGATTTGTATCGAAGTCCAGCAACGACACGGCGTCAAGATTTGTCAGAATATACATGTTTCACACGGTCAATCAGGAGAGGCATTGGCCGCGGTGCAAGTGGGGCACCAGGATCGCGACCGCACCCGGTGACCGACGGCGAAAAGCACCCGGCTGGACTCCGTCGGCACGACCAGTCGGGAAACGACTGGATCTTCCCCGTGGGGGCGTCCCTGAGATGGGCGGCCCCGTTACCGACTAGACGTTTCGAGGAGCTTACACCGGAACTCTGAGTTTTGCTCGTTAATCATGCGGCGGCAGAACCCCCTCGTCGGCGGCCCCGACAGAAGGGCCGGTCAGGGTGCGGGGGTGGCCGTCGAGACGATCGCAAACGGCTCGAGACTGCGCAGCGCGGCGTCAGTGAACTCGGTGTCGTCGGACTTCGCCAGGCCCAGGGCCTGCTCCCCGCTGATGAATCCCACCAGGATCGGCTCGTTGGTCAGCGGCATCATGTTCACCCAGACCCGGAAGTCCAGGGTGTCGTCGCCGACCGTGGTCCACAGGGCGGCGTCGGTGTCCCAGAACGGTTCCTCGAACCGCAGCCAGATCTTGTCGAGGGTGCCCATCCCCAGCGCGGCGATCGCGCCCCGGTGCGCGAACGGCAGCGGCGGGTCGAATTCGATGACGTCGCTCTTGAGCACGCCCAGCGGCACGGTCACGATCGCCCGGTCCACGGTGAGCGATTCGCCGGTGCCCAGGCGCAGGCTCACGGATGCCTCGGTGTGCGCCACGCGGGTCACCACACTGGAGTAGAGCACGTCCAGGTCGGCGGAGTCCTCGTCGAGCAGTGTGCTGTAGCCGCCGAGCACGATCCGGGTGTCGTCGGCGGCGGTCGACTCCGGGGTGGGGGCATACCAGCCGGACATCTCGTCGGTGGGGGCGCCGGACTCCAGGGTCGTGGAGGTGGCGAGCTGGTAGTTCAGCCAGTCGGCGTCCGAGACGCCGGCCTCACCGTCGGTCAGCGACAGCGTGGCCGAGCCGGTGGCGACGAGGGCTTTGGCCAGGGAGGTGTCCTGGGCCTGCGCGGCGGCCCAGGCCAGCGCCGCGGTGACGGCATCGGCGCCGAGGGGCGAGACCGGCGTGACGGTGCCGTCGGGGGTGCGGGCCTCGGGGGTCGGCGGGAACGCCGTGTGCGAGACCTCGAGGCCGGTGAACTCCTCGTCGAGGGAGTGGGCGTTGCCGGCCACGATGAACGACGGGCCGAGCTCGACGGGCATCGGCCAGGAGTCGTTGGTGACGGTGTGGATGCGGCCGCCGAGCCGGTCGCGGGCCTCGATCACGAGCACGGTGAACCCGGCGTCGGTGAGCAACCGGGCGGCGGCGATGCCGGCGGCGCCGGCGCCGATCACGGCCACCCGCTCGCCGGGTTCGGCGACATCCGTCAGGGCCCTGGCGGCGCGCTGGCCGGAGCCGCGGGCGCCCTGCACGGTGCCGGGCGCGGTGTCGGAGAGCGCCTCACCGGCGAGGAAGAGCCGGTCCAGGATGGGTTCGGCGAGGTCTTCGCGCTGCTGCGGCGTCGACGAGACCGCCGCGAAGCTGTAGGACCCGCGGGCGAACGGGTCGTCAGACCAGGAGCTGCGGAGCATGTCCTGCGGCTGCGGCACCAGGGACGGCGCGGGCGTGGCAGTGGGAGTGGGGGTGCCCGTCGGTGTGGGCTTGGGCGGCACGCATCCGCTGAGCGCGAGCAATGAGAGCCCGGTCAGGGAGCTGATCAGAAAGGTTCGACGTTCCATGGCTGTATTCGCGTCATGTGACGCCCTCCTCTCGGCCCCTCGAAGTGGTACCCCTCACGCTACCTCAGCGCGTGGCCGCCGGCTTTCGACCGCGGCCCGGGCGCGCCGGGCGGCGGCAACTGTTGCCCGTGCGGACAATTGGTCCCGGCACACCGGGCGCAATTGTCCGCACCGGCAACAGTTAGCCCAGCGGGGCCGCCGGCGGCTCGAGGAAACCATCGTCGAGCAGGGCGCGCACCCGGGGCAACAGCTCGGCCCGCAGCGCCGCCGCGTCGGCGTCGAGCAGCTGGGCGATCGCGTCGATGATGGCGCCCACCGGAAGCTCACCGTCGCAGGCGCCGATCAGGGCGGCCTGGGCGGTGTCCAGCGACACCGACCGGCCGAAGCCGCCGCCCTGGTGCAGGGTCAGCAGGGTCGGGTCCTCCTGGCCGGGCCAGAAATGCCGTTCCTCGGTGACGTCGGATGCCACGGTGAGGGTGCTGCGGGACAGCGCGTCGTCGTCCAGGCCGGCCTGCCAGTCGTGCGCGGCCAGGCACTCGGCCAGGTGGTTGCCGATGCCGGCCGCGTTGTGGCCGAGGGCCTCCGGCAGGCGTTCGAGCCGCAGCAGCCGGGGCCGGGCCGGCGCGGCGGCGCGGCGCCGGCCATCCGTCGGGCGGCGCAGCAGCATGTAGCCGAAGCCCACCTGGCGCACCCCGCGGGCCTCGAAGTCGTCGAGCCAGGCGCCGTAGAGCCGGTCGAAGTCGGGGGTGTCCGGCCGGGTGCCGCCGTCGCGGATCCAGGTTTCGGCGTACCCGGTGGGCGCCTGCACCTCGCGTTCGATGATCCAGGCGTCCAGCGGCGCCTGCTCGCCGGCCGGGCGTTCCAGCCAGCCGGCGAGGCGGTCGAAGGCGTCGTCATCGTGGTACTCCCAGTTGCCCAGCAGCTGCGCCACCCCGCCGGCGGTGAGGTGTTCGGCGGCGCCGCGCACCACGGCCTCAACGAGGGCGTCGCCAACGAGGCCGCCGTCGCGGTACTCGTAGCTGGGCACGCCCTCCACCCGCGGGGTGATCACGAACGGCGGGTTGGAGATGATGTGGTCGAACCGCTCCCCCGCCACCGGGTCGAACAGGCTGCCGAGCCGGAACTCGATGTTCTCGACGCCGTTCAGCCGGGCGTTCAGCGCGGCGAGTTCGAGGGCGCGCTCCGAGATGTCGGTGGCCACGACGCGGGCGGCGTGCCGGGAGGCGTGCAGGGCCTGGATGCCGCAGCCGGTGCCCAGGTCCAGCGCGCTGTCGACCGGGGTGGGGATCATCAGGGCGCTCAGGGTGAGCGAGGCGCCGCCGACGCCGAGCACGTGGCCCTCGCCGAGCGGATGCCCCAGGGCCAGTTCGCCCAGGTCCGAGGTGATCCACCAACTGCCGGCGCCGTGCGCGTCGACGAAGCTGTACGGCCGCAGGTCCACCAGCGGTGCCACCCGGGGCGGGGCGAGTGCCGGGTCGACCGGGGCGGCGAGGCGGCCGGGCTGCGTGGCGCCGGCGGTGTGGGCGGTGACGAGGCCGAGCTGCTCGGCGCCGTCGACGCCGAGGGACGGCAGGGCGGCCGCGAGTTCGGCGCGGTCGACGGGCAGGCCGAGCACGAAGAGCTGGGCGAGCACCACATTGGCCTCGGGAACGGTGAGGGTGGCGCGCAGCCGGGCGAGCGCCCGCAGCGCCGGCACCCGCTGATTGCGGTGCAGGGCGGCATCCGCTTCGATGCCCCACAGCCCGGTCAGGGCGGTCACCGAGAAGTTGGCGGCGGCGAGGTCGGCGCGGAGCAGGTCGATCAGGGGTGCAGTCACCTCTCTATTCAACTGCACGGCGGCCCGGCCCAGGCGACGCACCCCTCCCGCTGGTCGAGCCGGCCTACCCGACGCACCCGTCCCGCTGGGTCGCCGGCTAGAGCCACCGCATGGTGAACGCCCGCGTGAGCAGGCTGTTCAGCGGCGGGGTCGCGAGCACCTGCACGATCCCGTTGCGTAGCCGCAGCCGCAGCCCGCGCGCCGGCCGGCCCATGGCCATGTTGAAACCGGCCTGCCTGGCGGCCATGCGGGCGCTCCGCCGGCGGCGCCGGTCGTACCCGGCGAGGGTCACCCTGGCCTCGATCGGCTGCGCGAGCGCGTGCGTCAGCGCGGGCGCCAGCGCCACGACGTCGAGCCAGCCCAGGTTCATGCCCTGCCCGCCGATCGGGCTGATCTCGTGCGCAGCATCCCCGGCCAGCAGCACCCGGCCCTGCACCATCGTGGCGGCCAGCCGCTGCCGCACCGAGAACGAGCTCGGCACGGCGTCCGAGGTCGGCAGCAGCACACCCGTGCGGCTGAGTACCAGCGCCGTCAGGTCGGCCAGCGACGCCTCCGGCATCAGGGCGGGCGTCAGCGCCACCCAACGCCGCCGCCCGTTCGGCAGCGGGAACGACTCCACGACGCCGCCCTTCTCGAAGAACAACACGGCCTCGGTGCCGTGCTCGCCGGTGTCTGGATAGTCGGCCATCAGGTAGGTGTCCCCGCCACCGAGCGGCCGGGAGGCGATGCCGACGGCGTCGCGCAGCTGACCGCGGGCACCGTCGGCGACCACGACATAGCGCGCGGAGCCCACGATCTCGAGCCCGTTGTCGTCGGCACCCTCGGCGGCGGCATCCCGGATCGCCTCCGGGCTCGCTTCGGCGATCACGTCCACGTGGTGGCCGCGATCGTGCAGCATGCCCACGCCGACGCCCGAGCGCAGGCCGTCCGGCCGCAGCTTCTCGAACCGCGCGCGCAGCACCGCCTCGGTCTCGTGCTGCGGCAGGGCCACGACGAAGGGGAATCGGCCGGCCATCTGCGCGAACGACAGCCGGCCGAGGGTGCGGCCGCCGCTCTGCACACTGCCGGTCTCGATCCGCACGGCGCGGGCGAGCACCTCCTCGGCCACGCCGGCCTGGCGCAGCACCTTCATCGACGGCGGGTGGATGCCGATGGCCCTGGCTAGCATCGACGGTTCGGTGCGCCGTTCGAGCACCTCCACGTCCACACCGCGTTCGGCCAGCAGGCAGGCCAGCAGGATGCCCACCGGGCCGCCGCCGACCACGATCACGTCACGCATGCGCCCGCCTTCCCTCAACCGGCTGCACTGGGGCCACCGCGGGGGCCTGCCAGCGCAGCATCAGCCGGTACGGCACCTCCCGGTGCACACTCCAGCCCGGCGGCGCCACCGCCGAGAGCTCCCGCCAGGTGAAGCTGCGCCGGATCGAGGTGAGGCCGTCGGCGCGAATGTAGGAGCGGCGGAAGAACGGCCAGGTGCCCAGCCCGAAGCCGAGGTAGGCCAGCGGAGCCCGTTCGATGTCGCCGTGCAGCACCAGGCCGCGGCTGAGCCGCTCCGAGTCGACGAGCAGGGCGCCGAGTTCGGCGCCGTCGAGATGGTGCAGCACGTGGTTGGAGAGCACGATGTCGTACCGCTCCCCCGCGGCCACGAGGTCGCTGCTGAGGGCCCGGCGAAAGTCCAGGCCGGGCAGCGGCGGCCGGCCGGTGGCGTAGGCGTGCGCCCGGGCATCCGGGTCGATCGCCCGCACCCGCAGGCGCAGGCCGTCGCGGGCGGCCCACCGGGCGAGCGACCTGGCCACGTCGCCGCCGCCGGAGCCGATGTCGAGCAGGCTGGTCTCGGCGTCGGCCGACAGCCGGGGCCGGATGTCTCGCCGGTAGGTGTGCCGCAGCCCGGAGACGACGGCGTTGACGTACCGGAAGTTCGCGTAGGTGCGCCGCAGGGTCTCGGCGTCGCAGTGCGGATCATCCATGATCTCGACGGCGTCGACCGCCCGTTCGCGGAGCGTGGGAAGCACCGTCTCAGCCGCGCTGCACGGTCATCAGCCCCGACTCCACCGTGAGGCCGGGCCCGAACGCCATGGCGCAGACCCGGTCGCCGTCGGCGGTGGCCTCGCCGTCGAGGATCGCCTTCATGACGAAGAGGATGGTGGCGCTGGACATGTTGCCGTTGGTGCGCAGGGTCTCCCGCGAGGGCACCAGCTGCGCCTCGGTGAGGCCGAGTTTGGCTTCGGTCTTGTCGAGGATGCTGCGCCCGCCGGGGTGGATCGCCCAGTGCGCGATGGCGGTGCTCAGCGGTGACCCCGGCGACGCGGCCGTGAGCACTTGGCCGGGGCTCTCGCCGCCGTCCTGCGCCAGTTGCTGGTCCTGCGCCTGCGCGGCCAGCGCGCCGGCCTCGGCCACCACGCCCGCCGCGAGCGCCCGGGTGAGCGACTCGTCCCGGCCGAACAGGGGCGCCAGGGCCGACTCGATGTGCTCGTCGATGATGTGTGGCACGTAGGAGCTCAGCACCATCTCGAAGCCCTCGTCGCCGATCTTCCAGGCCATGTCGCCCTCGCCGACGGGGGTGATCACGGTCTCGAAGTGGTCCAGGTTCAGGGCCTTCTCGCCGGCGACCGGCGGGCGGCTACTCACGATGCCGGCGGCCGCGCCATCCGAGAACAGCGACGAGGCCACGATCGTGTCGGGGTCGCTGGAGGTGCGCAGGTGGAGCGAGCACAGCTCGGCGCTGACCACGAGCACGACGGCATTCGGGTCGGCCTGCACGAACTGCTTCGCCGTGCGGAGCGCCGGCATCGCCGCGTAGCAGCCCATGAAACCGAGGTGGTAGCGCTGGGTCGACGGCGCCAGGCCGAGTTCCCGCACCAGCATGTAGTCCGGGCCCGGCGCGTAGAAACCGGTGCAGGAGACTGTCACGACGTGGGTGATGTCGCTGGCGTCCAGCCCCGGGCAGGCGGCCAGCGCAAGCCGGCCGGCCTCCACGAACAGCTTGGTGGCCTGCTCGATGTACAGCTCGTTGCGCACCCGGGTGCCGGGCACCAGCAGCTGCTGGGTCTTCGCGTCGAAGAACTGCGGCTCCGCCACATCCGAGTCGAGGGTGAGCTCCTCGATCACGGTGTGCCGGGTGTCGATCCCGGACAGGTTGAAGGATGCGGTCACCAACCGCTGCGCCAACCGGCTGAGGCCGGGTTGGGCGGCGAAGATGTCCCTGACCTGCTCCTGCACAAGGACGGTGGGCGGTACAACGGTCTGGAGCGCTCTCAGCGTGACGGCCATGCCCCAGTGTTACACGCACCGCGCCGTGGGCACATCCCCCCCGCGCGGCGAGCCGGGCAGCTCACAGCACCGCCCGATGGTAGAACTCGAGCAGGAGTTGACCTCTAGGGCAGGCGGTCGAACAAGCGGGTGGCGGTGATGGCGAGCACGAAGCCGACCGCGACGATGGCGGTGACGGCGCCGAGGTAGGCCACCGGCGCATCCGAGATGCCGAACGCCCCGGTGGCGCCGATGCCCGCGGCGACGGCGGTGACGATGCCGGCGAGAACGGCGATCCAGGTCTGCAGTTTCAACCCCACCCTGGCCGGGGTGGGGGTGCCGGCCGTGCGCAACCGGCCGCCGGCCCGGGTGAGCACGGCTCCGGCGACGCAGCCCCAGAAGGCCACCACGAGCAGAGCGGCGATCACATCGCTGGGCCGGTGCCACAGGCTCACCAGGGTCGAGACTCCGGCCGCAACGGCGAAGGCGGCCCCGATCGTGCCCGCCAGCCACCGGGTGTGCGGGCTGGCCACGAGAAACACCACCAGCGCGGATGCCGCCGCCACGGTGGTATGCCCGGACGGGAATGAGTTCGGGTCGTAGCCGTCCACGCCGAGGTCGGGGCGGGTGAGGACCACGTTCTTGAGCAGCTGGGTGGTGACCACGGCGGCCATCGCGGCGGTCACGGCGACCACGAGCGGGAACCAGGCCCGCCGCACGGTGGCGATGATGAGGCTGACGATCGCGCCGACGGCGACCATCACCGAGGGGATCAGGTCCAGCAGCCGCTGGGTGACCGTGGTGCCCGTCGTGCCATCCTCGGCCCCGTTGAAGGCCAGCTGGTCGATGGCCTGCCCGGTGACGTCGCGCACAAAAAAGAGGTACAGCGCCGCGAAGGCGACGACGCAGAGTAGCGCGGCGCCGATATAACGGGCGGGGGTGAGGCGGGAGATCGAAGGCACCCCCTACTGTCCCACGGGAGCATGGGTGAACCGTGAAAGCGCGGTGCACAACAGGTGTGCGCGCCGGGCACGGAGACGCTCGAATCCCCCCTTGACATGGGGATTCTGCGGCGTAGCGTCAGAACATGTTCAGCAAGAAGACACCGCGGGAACGCCCCGAGCGGCCGGCGAAGGCCGAGCGTGGCTCCGAGCGTTCCCTCGACCGGGGCGGGTACCCGGGGCTCGAGGGCGACTTCGAGTCGGAGCGTCGGCGCGCCGCGGCGGCCGGGAACGATCGCATCGAACCGTACGAGCACGGGGAGGGCGAGATCCCGGTGCTGCCGGCCACGGCACCCGGACTCACGCACCCCTGAGCCGACGGCAGGACCACCTCCGGACAGCATCCGGCGCTGTGGAGCGCCCGACCCTGGTGTGGCTGAGTCTTCGCTGAGCGCGAACGGTCCGCGCTTGCGACCGGTGTCACCCGGGCGCAAAATGTTAATAGTTGAGTCGAACCGACTCAACTTTGAACCATCGGCCGGACCGCTGGCCCGCGCCGACGATATCGAAGAAAGTGAGTTGAACATGGCCATGAACTACGATCCCTTCCGCGAACTGGACCGTGTCGCCGGTGCCCTGATGGATGTGCGCGGCCCGCGGGTGATGCCGATGGACCTCTACCGCTCCGGCGACGTGTACGTGCTGAACGCCGACATGCCCGGCATCGATCCCGGCTCGGTCGACATCGATGTGGACGGTCAGCTGCTCACCATCCGGGGCGAGCGCACCCTCGCGAACCACGACAACGTGAAGTGGCTCACCCGGGAGCGCACCGCGGGGTCGTTCCTGCGCCAGCTGAACCTGGGCCAGGGCATCGACCTCGACAACATCAGCGCCACCTACGCCAACGGCGTGCTCTCGGTGACCATCCCCGTGAGCGAGGCCGCGAAGCCTCGCAAGATCGAGGTCAGCACCGAAAACGCGGAGCGTCAGGAGACCCTGAAGGTGACGGAGGGCGAGAAGCACCTGAAGGAGTGAGGCTCCCGGCGACGCCGGGTGCCGCCGGGACCCGGAGGGAATTCCCTCCGGGTCCTGTCTTTTCGCGTGTTGGACACGCTATGTTCATATTTCTCTGATCGACTGGTTTTGTAGCATCCGCAGCGTAATCCCCGTAAAGTGCCTAAGTACCAAACGAATGGAAGCTCCGTGAGCATTCGAACGGCCGAATACCCCAGGCCGGATTATTTCCTTCTCCACCTCAGCGACACGCACCTGCTCGCAGACGGCAACCGTCTCTACGGCAGCGTGGACAGTGCCGCACACGTCGAACGGCTGTTCGCGGATGTCGAGGCATCCGGCGGCCGGCCCGACGCGATCATCATCACCGGCGACCTCGCCGACAAGGGCGAGCCCCATGCCTACGCGCAGCTGCGCGGCATCGTCGAACCCGCGGCCGCCCGCATGGGCGCCAAGGTGCTCTGGGTGATGGGCAACCACGACAACCGGGCGAACTTCCGCGCCGAGCTGCTCGGTCAGGAGCCCAGCCAGGCGCCGATCGACCACGTCGACTATGTCGGCGGGCTGCGCATCATCACCTTCGACACCACGGTTCCCGGCAGCCACTACGGCGAGATCTCCGAGCGTCAGCTCGAATGGCTCGGCGAGCAGCTGAGCTTCCCGGCGCCGGACGGCACCATCCTGGCCATGCACCACCCGCCGGTGCCGAGCATGCTCGACCTGTCGGTGGCCGTGGAGCTGCGCGACCAGGCCAGCCTCGCGCAGGTGCTGCGCGGTACGGATGTGCGCAGCATCCTGGCCGGCCACCTGCACTATTCCTCCACCGCCACCTTCGCCGGCATCCCGGTGTCGGTCGCATCGGCCACCTGTTACACGCAGGACCTCAACGTTCCCGTCGGCGGCACCCGCGGCCGGGACGGCGCGCGGGCGTTCAACCTCGTGCACGTCTACGCCGACACCGTGCTGCACTCGGTGGTGCCGCTGGGCGAGTACGAGCCGTTGGACTACATCGACGCCGCCGAAAGCGCCCGTCGACTGGCCGCCTCCGGCATCGAGATCATGCCTGCGGGAAGTCTCCCCGCATACCGCGAGCCGCCAATGACCACGCCGATCCCGGTTCTGCGCTAACGTCGCCGTTCCCCAGCCCGAGGGCACTCTCGATGAGGGTGTCCTCGCCGTGCTGGCTGGCCGCGATGACGCTTTCGCGTTCCCACGGGGCCACGATCGGGAAGTACCGTTCGAGGAAGTCGGTGACGGCCTCGGTGCGCACCTCGTCGCTGATCTCGGGGAAGCTGCCGTCGTTCAGGCAGAACATGTCCTGGTCGCGGCGCTTGAGCAGCTTGTTCATCTGCCGCAGCGCCAGCTTGAGGGTGGTCTCCACGTACAGCGAGCGGGCCTGGGTCTGTTCGACGGCCCGGCCGGTCGCCAGCGCGTAGTAGTGGTACAGCGAGTTGGTCACCGAGATGTCGGTGGCCGAGCGGAACCGGCTGGCCATGGTGCGCCGGAAGTCTTCGGGGAACTCGGCCTCGAGTTCGGCCATGACGCTCTTGCGGAGCGGCGCCGGGGTGTGCTCGAGGTGCCGGGTGGTGACCTTGCCGAACCGTTCGCGCAGCAAGGCGCGGTTCACCCGCGCGGCGTTCTCGAATCCGCTGCGGCTCGGGTCGTTGTCGCCCAGGCCGATGCGGGTCGCCGCCTCGACGAACTTGGTGACGCCGCCGGGTGAGAAGAACAGCTCAGGTCCCACCGGACGGCCGAAGAACATGTCGTCGTTGGAGTAGATGAAGTGCTCGGCGATGCCCGGGATGTGGTGCAGCTGGCTCTCCACGGCGTGCGAATTGTGGGTGGGCAGCACGGAGACGTCCGGGAAGAAGTCCTCGCTGTTCATGATCGTCACCCGGGGGTGGTCGACCAGCCATTCGGGGGCCGGCGAGTCGGTGGCGATGAAGATGCGGCGCACCCAGGGCGCGAACATGTAGACGCTCCGCAGGGCGTACTTGAGTTCGTCGATCTGCCGGAAGCGGGCATCCGAGTCGTCGCCGGAGCCGGCGACGTACCCGGCCATGCGCAGGGCGCGGGCCTTCTGGAAGTCGCTGGAGGAGCCGTCGACCCAGGAGAAGACCAGGTCGATGTCGAAGCTGATGTCGCTGACCAGGTCGTCAAACATGTTCTGCAGGGTGCGCCAGGTGCGGCCGAACAGTTCGACGGTGGTCTCGCGGGCCTCGGCGCGGGGCAGCCGGCGGCGCATCAGGGCGTTCTCGACCGGGGCGACGATCTCGTCTTCGCCGAACCGCCACAGCTCGAGCTGGAACGCGGTCTCGGCGCCGTAGCGCAGGCGGCCGATGGGTTCGATGCGCGGCTGGTAGACCCTGAACACGTCGGAGGTGCCCAGCAGGGCGAGGGCGCCGTCGGCGGCGAGGATCGGCCGGGCGGGGTCGCCGTCGAGGGGCTTGAGGTAGAAGGGCGTGTTGTTGAAGGCCTCGGCCAGAACACGGCTGATCTTCTTGCGGCGCTTGCGGTTGACGGCGATGACCGGGCGGTCGTGGTCGCCGCGCACCAGCAGGTAGTCGATGCCGGCGGTGTCGAGGGCGTCCGCCAGGGCGAGCAGGTCGCTGACCCGGGACTCGTGCGGGGTGAAGTGGCCGTTGATCAGGGCGATCTCGCCCTTGCGCACGACAACGTCTTCGCGGTCGAACCGGCGGGTGCGGTCGTCGAGGGTGAGCAGCACCAGCTCGGGTTCGCTGCTCAGCGAGAGCAGGGGAATTGACGCGGTGTCCGGCGCGGGCTCGGCGGTGGGCGTCGGTGCGGCCTCGGAGAAGCCGCTGCCGCTAGCGGAGCGCGAGTGTCGTGCGGAATCGGTGCGGTCAAAGCGTGCCATGGTCCTCCTTGGCGAAAATTACGTGAAGCGGTACGGATGCAGGTCGGGCTGCGGGTGCGGAGCGGCTGTACGGGCAATGCAGAGGGGGGAACTCCGCAGGGCGGGCATCGATGCGCCAGGCCCCGGAGTATGCGCCCGGGTTTCCCGGGCATCGACATCCCGGTGCAGATCGGGCGAGGGCCCGCTGGGAACAGAGACGTTGATCTAGTGTACGTCGCCGCGGGGTGCGGCTCGTGACCCCGCGCCGCGGCCGGCGGTGGCGGGGGCCGCACGCCCGCCCGCGCTGGTATCCGCAACTGTTCCCGCTCCGGACAATTGCGCCCGGTGTGCCGGGTGCAATTGTCCGGAGCGGGAACCGTTAACCCGGTGCGAGTGGCGGGCGGCGGGGGCGGGTGGCGCCGGGCGGGCGGCGGCGGATGCGGGCGGTCAGGTGAGGGCGGCGGCATCCGTGGTGGGCAGGCGGCAGACGAAGTCGCGGCAGAGGTAGACGGTGGGGCGGCCGTCGCGGGTGCTGCGCTCGGCGAACAGGTCGAAGCCGGCGGCGGCGAAGGCCGCACCCTGCCGCTCGGTGACCACGGCGACCAGGCCCGAGCGGCGCCGCGCGGCGTCGACGAGGGCCGGAGTCGCGTCCTCGGCAGCATCGCCGGGGCCGGTGTCGGCCGGCGGCCCCGGCGCCGGATCCGGGATCACCACGACGAGCTGCTCGATGGGGGCGGTGAGGGCGCTGACCAGCCGGAGGGCGGCGCCGTAGGCGAGCGGGTTGAGGTCGCCGGAGCCGACCAAGCGCACCATGCCGGCCGTGGCCGCGTCGCGGTACCGGCTCGCGCCCGTGAGCAGGTGCAGCCGCCAGGTGGCCGCGGCGATGGCCGACAGCCCGGACGGGTAGGCGCCCTCGGAGGGGTCGGTGGCCAAGGCCAGGCCCTGACCGGTGAGCACCGGGTCGGCGCCCTCCGGCGCGCTGAACCCGTTCTCGGTTTCGGGCAGGGTGCGGTCGATCAGCTCCCGGGCCGCGACGGCGTAGTGGACCTCGCCGGTGGCCGTGGCGAGCTCGAGCAGGCCGCCGGCGAACATGCCGTAGTCCTCCAGGGTCGCGACCGCGGGCGAGAGGCGCCCGTCGATGGAGGCCCGCACCAGGGCGCCGTCGGCCCGGAGGTGCAGCTCCAGCAGCCGGTCGGCCGCGCGGCGGGCCAGGTGCAGCGCGGTGTCGTCGGCGAAGGCCTGCCCGGCCACGGCGAGCGCCCCGATCGCCAGGCCGTTCCAGCCGGTCAGTACCTTGGCGTCCAGGGCCGGCGGGCTCTGGTCGCGGCGGGCGTCTTCGTCGAGGGCGTAGTAGCCGCCCTCCACCCGCACCCCGTCCACGGTGCTCTCCGAGTCCTGGGCGCTGGCGAAGCCGCCGCCGGGCAGCTGTAACACTCCGCCGAGAAAGCCCACCAGGCCCTCGGCGACGATGCGGGCCCAGCGTTCGCCGGTGAGCATCCAGGCCCGGGTGTACAGCTCGAGCAGTTGCGCGTTGTCGTAGAGCATCCGTTCGTAGTGCGGATCGCTCCAGTCCCGGTTGACCGCGTAGCGGAAGAAGCCGCCCTCGACGGGGTCGCGCAGCGGCGACGCACCCATCCCCTTGAGCGTGCGCAGGGCCAGGTCACGGCCGTCGGACCGGTCGAGCAGCAGGGCCAGGGTCGGCGCCGCGGGAAACTTGGGGGCGCCGCCGAAACCGCCGTAGACGGGATCTTCGGCGCTCGCCAGGCGGGCCACGGTGTCGGCGATCCGGGCCTGGTCGGGCAGCTCGCCGGCCGCCGACGCCGGGGCCGCCTGGGCGAGGGCCTCGGCCAGGCCCGCCGCGCTGTCCTCGACGGCGTCCCGGCGGCTGAGCCAGGCATCCGTGACCGCGGCGAGCACGTCGCGAAACGCCGGATGCCCGGGCATCGGCGTCGGCGGCGAATAGGTGCCGACGTAGAATGGCCGGCCGGCCGGGGTGACGAACACGTTCAGCGGCCAGCCGAGGTTTTCGGTGAACGCTCCGGCGGCGGCGAGGTAGCTGGCGTCGACGTCCGGATGCTCCTCCCGGTCGACCTTGATGCTCACGAACCGCTCGTTGAGGTAGGCGGCCAGGGCGGGGTCGCTGAAGCTCTCGCGGGCCATCACGTGGCACCAGTGGCAGGTGGCGTAGCCGATCGACACGAGAACGGGCACGTCCCGGCGGCGGGCTTCGGCGAAGGCGGCCTCGCCCCAGGGCTGCCAGTCGACGGGGTTCTCGGCGTGCGAGCGCAGATACGGGCTGATGGCGTCGGCGAGGCGATTCGGCATGGCTCCATTGTGACGCGGCGGCCTCTGTACCGGCTGGTGGTGGCGATAACCGTCGCGGATGACGCGGGTGGCGTCCGGTGCGGCAGGCGCGGCAGGCGCGGGAGGTGCGGCAGGCGCGGGAGATCCTCGAGGGGCGACACGCCGCGAGTTGCCGCAAAGCACCCCTTTCCAAGTCGCGAGTGGGGACTTCGCGGCAAGTCGTGAGGGTGCCCTGCGCCGACTTCGGTCATCTGTCCCTTTCGGATGCCGGGTGGGGGTGCTTTGCGGCAACTCGCGGGCGCTGTGGAGGGTTGCCCAGCCCGGGGTCGGCTGTGAGACTGGAGAGGACGAAGGGGCACGATGGATATCTGGGCACTGCTGCTGGGGATCGGTACGATCGCCCTGGTCGTCGTGGCCGTTCTTGTGGTCTTCGGCTCCCTCTTCCGCGCCCCGATGTCGGGCACAGAGCGGGCGATCTGGGTGCTAATCATCCTGATGTTCCCGGTGCTGGGCGCCTTCGTGTGGCTGTCCTGGGGTCAGGACTCGTTTCGCCGCCGGATCGGGGACTCCCCCGTGGCCGCCGGCGCCGCGCCCGCGCCCGCCGAACCCCGGCGCTGACCGGGCGCCCTCCCCGCCTACCGGCCCATGAGCATCCACCGGCGTCCCGACAGCGTCTGCGTCACATGACCGACCGCACGATGACTCCGGCCGAGGCGGCGGCGCTCCTCGAGGTCGCCGTCGACGCCGAGCTCGAGCAGGTGGAGCGGGCGTTCAGGTTTCAGGCTCAGCGCTCGCACCCCGACCGGTTGACCGCCGCGAGCCCGGCCGAGCTGGCCGCGGCGGCCGCCCGGTTCGACAGATTCACCCAGGCGCGGGCGGTGCTGCGTGAGGCCGAGGCCGAGCGGATGCGCCTCCCCGGTTCCGCCGAACGCCCGCCGGGCACCGGTCGCCCTGACGCTACCGCGGGCCCCGGCACCGCGGCGGGCGCTGGCTCCGGCCCGGACGCGCCGTGGTCCGGCCCCGGCCCGGCCCCGCGCCGCTCCGGGCCCCCGCCGAACTGGGCGGCCGATGAGCCCTACGAGCCGTTGGAGCCCGCCGGCCCGTGGCTGTTCTGGGTGTGGACGGGCCTGTACGTGCTGGCCGCGGTGATCTCCTTCATCGGCGGGCCGCTGCCGCAGTCCGTCCCGGATCTGTGGCTGCGGCTGGTGCCGCTCGGGCTGGCATCCATCGCCTTCGCCCGCACCGGGCGCACCGGGTACCTGGCGATCGTGCTGGCGTTGGGCGCCGCCACGGCCGTGCTGACCGTGCTGTTCGCCTCGTTCGGGCCGCTCGTGGCGTTGCAACTCCTCATCGCGCCGGTGCTGGGGTTGGTGGCCCTCGGCCGACCCAAGCAGCTGCGGCGTCGAACGCCGCCCCACCCCGCCGGCTAGCGTCCGCCGGCCCCCGCACCATCTCGCGAAAGCGGGGTTGTGGTCACCTCCCCCGCGCCAAGCAACCACACGGCCGCTCTCGCGCAACACCTCCCTCGCGAAAGCGGAGTTGCGGTCACCTCGCGAAAGCCAGGCAGCCACACGGCCGCTCTCGCGGAACAACCCCTCACGAAAGCGGACTTGTGGTCACCTCGCGAGAGCCAGGCAGCCACACGGCCGCTCTCGCGGAACAACCCTCGCGGAAGGACGACCTCGCAGAAGGACGGTCTCGCGACAGCGCAATCTCGCGAAAGCGGGGTTATGGTCACCTCCCCCGCACCAGGCAACCACACGGCCGCTCTCGCGGAACAACCCCCTCGCGGAAGGACGACCTCCGGGAAGCGCGATCTCGCGACAGCACCATCTCGCGAAAGCGGGGGTGTGGTTACCTCCCGAGAACCAGGCAGCCACAGGGCCGCTCTCGCGGATGGTGACGGACGGGTCAGACCAGCGCGCGCTCCACGAGCGCGCGGCGGCGTTGCACCCGGCTCCAGATCACGAAGCCGGTGATAGTGAACGCGCCATAGAAGAGGTACAGGATGGCCGAGGCGTAGTAGCCGGCGCTGATCAGCAGCGGCACCCCCACGATGTCCACCGCCACCCAGATCAGCCAGAACTCGGTCCAACCGCGGGCCATGCCGTAGGTGGCCAGCAGCGAGCCGGTGAAGATCCAGGCGTCGGCCCAGACCGGTTCGAACGAGCCCAGCGCCCGGAAGATCGGGGTGAGCACGAGGGTGCCGGCGATCAGGCCAACGCCCAGACCGATGCGGGCGCGCGTGCCGGCCCAGTGCGGGGCCACGGCCACGGTGCCGGCCGAGCGACTGCGCGACCACTGCACCCAGCCGTAGACCGACACGACGATGAACATGATCTGGCGGCCGGCCTGGCCGAGCAGGTTCACCGGGTTGGGTGTGCCGAAGACGGCGCCGAGGAAGACCGTGAAAAGCAGCGCGTTGCCGAGGATGCCCACCGGCCAGGCCCAGATCTTGCGACGCATCCCGCCGACGGCGCTGGCGATGCCGAACACGTTGCCGATGATCTCGCGCCAGAGGATGGTCTGGTTGCCGATCTGCAGCTGGGCGTCAAAAAGCCAATTGATCAGGGACACAAGGATACTTCTCTCCCGGATGGGTCGCATCCGTGCACGTCCCAATGTAAGGCGTTCGGGCGCGGGACTATTCCGCAGGGCTCAGCGAGCGGGCGTCTGCTGCCGCGTCACCAGACGATGGCGGAGGAGTCCGCCGAGAGGTTGGCCGGCAGGCTCGCCCGCACCAACGGCAGCCCGCGGCGGATGGCCTGGTCGATACGGTCGCTGAGCTCGGCGTTGGTCACCCGGTAGTCGGTGAAGTCGGAGTCCTTGGCGTACACGCCCAGCGGCAGAGTGAGCGCCTGGAAGAAGCTGAACAGCGGCCGGAACTGGTGCTCGAGGATCAGCGCGTGCCGGTCGCTGCCGCCGGTCGCAGCGAGCAGCACCGGCTTGTCCACCAGGGAGTACTGCTCGACGAAGTCGAAGACGTGCTTGAACAGCCCGGTGAACGAGGCCCGGTACACCGGCGACGCCACGATCAGCAGGTCGGCGCCCTCGATGCGCTGCAGGTCGGCCTCGGCCGCGGCGGACAGCTCGTCGCGGCGCAGCGCCCCGCTGAATTCGCGGCCCACCTGGCTCAGTTCGATCAGGTGCACGTCGATCGAGAGTTCACGTTCGAGCGCGGCGAGAATCTCCCGCACCAGGGCGGTGGTCTTCGAGGGCGAGTGCAGGCTGCCGGAGACGGCGACAACGTTCAGGGTGTACGACATGCTCCGACGCTAAATGCCTCCGCCAAATGTCGCCACCCGGGCCGACACACGGCGTAAGACGGCGGATGCGCCGCGCCGCCCGCATCCGCCGCCCGGGACCGCCGAGATGCCGCGAACGGCCCCCTCCGACGTGCGGAAGAGGCCGTTCGCGGCACGTCGGCAGACGCCGGGTGCGACTTAGTTGACTTCGTTCGGGTGCGCGCTGACCCGGCCGCCGCGCTCGAGCGCCGAGATGGTGGCGACCTCGGTGTGGCTGAGCTCGAAGTCGAACACGTCGAAGTTCTCGACCATGCGCTCGCGGCGGTTGCTCTTGGGGAAGACGATGTTGCCGGTCTGCAGGTGCCAACGGATGATCACCTGCGCCGCCGTCTTGCCGTGCGCCTCGGCGGCGGTGGTGACCACGCCCTCCTCGAGCAGCGGGTACTTGCCCTGGCCCAGCGGGCCCCAGGCCTCGATGTGGATGCCGTGCTGGCGGGCGAAGGCGGTGACCTCGGCCTGCTGGTAGGCAGGGTGCAGCTCGATCTGGTTGACCGCGGGCACCACGTCGGTCTCGGCGAGCAGTCGGTCCAGGTGCGGCACCAGGAAGTTGGAGACGCCGATCGAGCGGGCCCGGCCGGACTCGCGGATCGTCTCGAGCGTCTTCCAGCTCTCCACGAACTTGTCATTCGCCGGGGCCGGCCAGTGGATCAGGTACAGGTCCACGTAGTCCAGTCCGAGCTTCTCCAGGCTCGCATCGAACGCATCCAGCGCCGACTGGGTGCCCTGCTTGTCGTTCCACAGCTTTGTGGTGACGAACAGCTCGGAGCGGTCGATGCCCGAGGAGGCCAGCGCCTGGCCGACGCCCTCCTCATTACCGTAGACGGCGGCGGTGTCGATGTGCCGGTAGCCCACCTCGAGCGCGTCGGTGACGATGCGGGTGGTCTCGGTCGGGTCGACCTTGAAGACCCCGAAGCCGAGCTGCGGGATGGTGTGGCCGTCGTTCAGGGTGATGGTGGGTACGGATTTCGTCATCCCCCGAGCCTAGGCATCCGCCATCTCCGGCGCACGTCACGCATGCCGACAGCGTAATCCGCGGCCAACTGTTACCGGTGCGGACAATTGCGCCCGGCGCACCGGACGCAAATGTCCGTTTCGGCAACAGTTGCAAGGGGCCTCAGGTCAGCGGTAGCGGCGGCCCTCGTCGCGGCGGAAGAGCAGGAGGGCCAGGGCGAAGGTCGCCGCCGTCCAGAGCAGGATGCCGATCCACACCCACGGCTCCAGCTCGCCGCCCTGCACGGCCCAGATCACGAACTCCCGGGCCTGCCGGGAGGGCAGGAACTTCGACAGGGTGTCGAGCCAGTCGGCAAAAAGCAGCGGCGGCAGGAATAGACCGCCCGCGAACGCAAGACCGAACATGACGATCTGCACCACGGCGATCGCGGCCTTGGACGACATCGAGTAGCCGATCGAGATTCCGATGAACATGAACGGCAGGGCCGAAACGGCCAGGGCAGCGAGCCCGGCGACGATCCTCAGTGGCGGTGCTTCCGCCGCGGTGAACAGCGCACCGATCACGATCACCGGAAGCATCGAAGCCAGGCTCATCACCCCGGTTGAGAGCACCTGGCCGAGCACGCGGGATACGCCGGGCGCCGGCAGGGTGCGCAGATACGGGTCCCACTGCTGCTCCCGGTTGGCGGCGATGTTCAGGCCGAAGCTGAACAGCGAGTTCGACATCAGGGCGAAGACGCTCAGCGCGATCACCGCTTGGGTGGCGAAGTCAGGGTTGTCGGCCACAACGCGCTGCGGCACGACGAAGAACAGCAGGGACAGCCCCGGGAACACCAGCGAACCGATCACTGCGGCGGGCACCCGGAACGTTTCGACAAGGATCATCCGGGCGTGCACAAGAGTGAGGGCGAAGACACCCGTGCGCCCGCGGAGAGCCGGGATGCGCGCAGGCGCGACGTCGGACGGGGTGGGGATGAGGGTGCTCATCGGTGCATCTCCTTCTGGGCGGGCTGGGTCTGCGCTGTCTGGGCGGATGCGGGAGGCGCATCCGTCGCCCCGGTGAGGGTGAGGAACGCCTCTTCGAGGGTGGCGCCACGCACGGTGAGGTCGGAGAACGGGATACCGGAGCGCACCAGTTCGACGATCAGCCGGTCGCTGTTGTTGGCGTAAAAAGTGGTGCTGCCGTCGTCGGCCATGTCGCGGCCCACCACGCCGGGCAGCCCGCTGACCCGGTCGGGTTGGTCGGTGACCAGGCGCACCTGCCTGAGCGACACCTGGTTGATCACGGCGGCCACGGTGTCGTCGGCGATCACCCGGCCGTGCCCCATCACCACCACGCGTTCGGCGAGCGCCTCGATCTCCTCGAGGTAGTGGCTGGTCACCACCACGGTGGCGCCGCGGTCGTGCTGGCGGCGCACGGCATCCCAGAGGGTGCGGCGGGCATCCACGTCCAGCCCGGTGGTCGGTTCGTCCAGCAGCACCAGCCGCGGCTGGCCCACGAACGCGAGCGCCACGCTGAGCCGGCGCTTCTGGCCGCCGGAGAGCGCGCCGGTCTGTCGTTTGAGCAACTCCCCCAGTCCGAACTCCTCGGCCACGGCCGCGGTGCTCAGCGGCTCCTCGAAGTGCCGGCCGACGAAATCGATGACCTCGCCCACCCGCAGGGTCGGCGGCAGCGCGGTCTCCTGCGGGGTGCCGCCGAGCTTCTGGCGCATCCGGTAGTCGCCCGGCGAGCCGCCGAACAGGGTGACCGTGCCGGAGCTGGGCTTCCGCAACCCCTGCAGCATGGTGAGCACGGTGGACTTGCCGGCGCCGTTGGGGCCGAGCAAGCCCAGGATGCTGCCGGAGTGGATGTCGAGGGTGACGTCGTCGACGGCGAGAACCTCACCGAAGCGGCGGCTGACGTGATCGAGCCGGGCCAGAACGGTCATGCGGATTCTCCCAACAGCCCGCGCAGGGCTTCTCGGTAGTCTTCGAACGCGCGCCGGCCCGTGCGCGAGAGGGCCAGGTAGGTGGCCGGGGTGCGGCCCTGATGGGACTTGACGACGTCAACATAGCCCGCGTCCTCGAGCTTCCGCAGGTGGGTGGACAGGTTGCCGGGCGTCATCCCGAGCAGCTCCTGCAGCCGGGGGAACGCGATCTGGTCGCCCACCTCGAGGGTGGCCAGGGTGGCGGTGATCTTGAGCCGGGCGGATGCGTGGATCACCGGGTCGAGTTCGTCCATCAGCGGTTCCGGCGCAGCCGCACGGCCATCACGGCGGCCGTGACCAGGAAGGCGCCGCCCCCGGCGAGCGCGAAGACCAGGTCGTTGCCGGGCGACCCGGCGAACGGGGCGGCCGCGCCGACGACGAGCATGACCAGGCCGAGGAGGAGCTGTGATTTGTCCTTCCAAAGCGCGGCGCCGCCGAGATAGATGGTGCCGCACATCAGCGCGAAGCCGCTCGGGAAGTACAGGTTGGCGAGATCCGTGGACATGCCGTGGCTGATCAGGGCGGTGCCGAGCAACCCGAACGCGGTGCCGCAGACCGACCAGGACAGCCCGTAGACGGCGCCGGAGAAGCTGGACACGCCCCGCACGCCGCGGTTGATCCGCAGGCCGATCACGGCGGAAGACACGATCGAGATCACCAGCAGCACGATGAACAACGGCGTGGCCACTGCGGCGGGGATGGTGAACCACGGGTTGCCGTTCTCATCACCAGACCAGAGGGCGAGGAAGCCGACGAACCAGGCGACTCCCCAGATGAAGTAGAGCCAGACGACCGGCGCGATCTGGGCATCCGCCACGCGCCGCTGTTGCTCCTCGAGCAGGGCGAGCATCTCGCGCGGGTCCCCCATCGGCTCGTCGAGGTCAGTGCCTGAGTGTGCCTTGTTGATGTCCATACCTACTTTGTAACACAAAGTACTTTGCACCACAACAATTTGTCCCGAAGTGGGGCAGCGCCGCGAGGCAATAACATGGAGGGCTAATGATTCCCGTGAAAATCACCTTCCCGCCCGAGTTGCCGATCAGCCAGCGCCGCGACGACATCGCGCGCGCCATCCGCGACAACCAGGTCGTGATCGTGGCGGGATCCACCGGATCGGGCAAGACCACCCAGCTG
>Ga0247803_1000189_pt1 | contig 36600 bp, 31 predicted proteins | sample UWRJL014104B1_FD_180928 | JGI IMG/M metagenome (GOLD analysis project Ga0247803, IMG submission 180928) | Plant litter microbial communities from Arlington Agricultural Research Station in Wisconsin, United States - UWRJ-L014-104B-1 | ecosystem: Environmental > Terrestrial > Plant litter >... | reverse complement strand
ACCGAGACCGGCGAAGTCATCCAGCGCAACGCCACGGCGGCCGACCACTTCCCCAACCCGTATCCGAACCATACGGCGGCGGCGGCGGCCAACGGCGGGGCGGCTCCGCCCGACCTGTCGGTGATGGCCAAGGCCCGTCATGACGGCGCCAACTACATCTACTCGCTGCTGACCGGCTACAACGCTCCGCCGGCTTATCTGAAGATGACGCCGACCCAGCACTACAACGCCTATATGGCCGGCGACCTGACGCCGTTCGTGCCGGAAGGCGCGCACGTTCCGCCGGGCGGCTTCATCGCCATGCCCGCGCCCCTGGCCGACGGTCAGGTCACCTATGACGACGGCACCGTCGCCTCGGTGGACCAGATGGCCAAGGACGTCTCGGCCTATATCGCCTGGGCTTCCGAGCCTCACATGGTCGAGCGCAAGCGCACCGGCCTGGGCGTGATGATCTTCCTGGTCCTGTTCGCCGGCATCACCTACGCCAGCTATCGCCGGATCTGGAAAGGCGTCGCCCACTAAGGCCTCACCGTACCATCACAAACCGATCAACCCGCCGGAGCCCCGCTCCGGCGGGTTTTTCATTGGGCTGTCGTTTGCGGCAAGCCGTCACGCCTGCTCGCAGCGTCGCCGCTGCGGGTGACGAACGGCTGTGGGGTCTCTAGGCTGGCGCACAAACGCACATCGGAGACCCCATGCGCCCTAGCCTGTTCCTCGCCACCCTGATGGCCGGCGTCGCCGCCTCGTCCATGGCCCTGCCCACACTGGCGATGGCCCAGACCGCCATGCCGGACTTCGACGCCGCCCGCATTTCCGACCACATCCGCATCCTGTCCGACGACAGCTTCGAAGGTCGGGGCGTGGCCACGGCCGGCGAGACCAAGACCATCGACTATCTGAGCCGCGCCTTTGGCGAGGCCGGCTTCGCACCGGGTGGCGACGTCCAGGCCGACGGCTCGCGCGCCTGGACACAGGCGGTGCGGATGAACCGCTTCGCCGTCACCGACTTCCAGGCCCAGCTGAAGCTCGGCGACTGGACCCTGCCCCTGGTCCAGGGCGAGCAGGTCGTGGCCTCGACCCGCCTGCCCAACGATTCGGGTCGCGTGTCCGCTCAGAACGCGCCCCTGGTCTTCGTCGGCTATGGCGTCACGGCCCCTGAGCGGAACTGGGACGACTTCAAGGGCCTGGACGTGAAGGGCAAGATCCTGGTCGTCCTGATCAATGACGCCGACTTCGAAGACCCTTCGCTGGACACGTTCAACGGCGAGGCCATGACCTATTACGGCCGCTGGACCTACAAGTACGAAGAGGCCGCGCGCCGCGGCGCCGCCGGCGTCCTGATCGTGCACGAGACCAGGCCCGCCTCCTACGGCTGGGCCACGGTCAAGAACTCGTGGACAACGGCCCAGTTCGACATCGAGCGCGCCGATCCCGCCAGCGAACGCATCCCCGTCGAGGGCTGGATCCAACGTGACGTGGCGGTCGATCTGTTCGACCGCGCGGGACTGGATTTCGAGGCCCTGAAGGTTCAGGCTCGCAGCCGCGACTTCCAGCCTGTGCCCCTGGCTGGCGCCACGCTGGACGTGGCCTTCAACCTCGACCAGTCCTCGATCGAGAGCCACAATGTGATCGCCCGCCTGGAGGGAACGACCCAGCCCGATCAGACCGTGCTGTACGGCGGCCACTGGGATCATCTGGGCGTCGGCGAGCCGGACGAGAACGGCGACGGCGTCTTCAATGGCGCCGTGGACAACGCCTCGGGCATCGCCAGCCTGCTGGAACTGGCCCGCGCCTATGGCCAGGCCCCGCGTACCCAGCGCTCCATCGTCATCATCGGCTTCACCGCCGAGGAAAGCGGCCTGCTGGGCTCGACCTATTACGCCGCCAACCCGCTGTATCCGCTGGCGACCACGGTGGCTGGGGTGAACATCGATTCCGAGAACGTCTACGGCCGGATGACGGCCATGAACCTGGTCGGTTTCGGCCAGTCGGAGATGGACGACCGGATGACCACAGCCATAGAGGCCCAAGGGCGTGAGGCGCGCCCGGACGGCCATGCGGCGAGTGGCGGCTTCTTCCGCTCGGACCACTTCCCTCTGGCCCGCCAGGGCGTGCCCATGGCCTATGCCGGATCGACCGGCGACTACCGCGACGAGCCGATCGAGGAACGCAAGGCCCGCTCCGCCGACTATGGCGCGCGCCGCTATCACCAGGCCGACGACGAATGGTCGCCAGACTGGGACTATGCCGGTCAGGTCGAGAACCTGCAGATCTATTATTCGGTCGGCCGCGCCCTGGCCGACAGCAGCGACTGGGTCGAATGGAAACCCGGCTCCGAGTTCGGCCCGGCCCGCGCCGCGACCGCCGACCAGAGGCGCTAATCCGCCCGATTGATGACAAAAGGGTAATGGGGCGGCGTGGACGCGCCGCCCCTACAACAGGGCAAATCCATCATTGGGAGCGCCCCGAATGTTCAACCGTATCCTGTGTGGCGTCGCCGCATCCGCCATCCTGTTCGCCGCCGGCGTCGGCCACGCTCAGGACATCTCGCCCCAGCGGCTTTCCGACCACATCAAGGTGCTGGCCGACGACAGCTTCGAAGGGCGCTTCCCCGGCCAGGTCGGCGAGGAGCTGACGCTCAACTATCTGCAGTCTCAGTACGAGGCCCTGGGGTTGGAGCCTGGCGGCGCCGATGGATCCTGGCGTCAGCCGGTCGAGTTGCTGCGCCTGACGCCGGCTCAGCCGCCTGTGGCCAACTATGTCGTCGAGGGCGTCGCCCATGACCTGGCCACCAGCGCCAGCTTCCGCGCCGGCGCCGGTGACGGGCGGGTCACGATCGCCGATGCGCCCGTGGTGTTCGCCGGCTTCGGCATCGTCGCGCCTGAGCGCAACTGGGACGACTATGGCGACGCCGACCTGACCGGCAAGGTGGTCGTGCTGCTGGACGGCCAACCCGACGTCTTCGGCGAGGACCCTAACTTCTACGGCTCGGGCCGTCACAAGACCGATGAGGCGCTGAAGCGCGGCGCCGCCGGCGTGGTCACCGTCTACGCCTCGCCCCGACGGGCCCTGGGCCGGGCGACGCGCCCTCGCATGACGATCGTCGGCGCCAGCGAGCCCCGCTTCACCGGCTCGATCTCGACCGAGGCCATGACTCAACTGGCCGCCGCCAAAGGGCAGGACTTCGCCGCCCTCCAGAGCGCCGCAGAGGCCCAGGCTGTGCGTCCCCTGGGCCTGGGCGTCACCCTGAACCTCGACATCGCCGAGACCCCCGAGGTTATCCATTCCAACAACCTTCTGGCCAAGATCACAGGCAGCGAGCGGCCTGATGAATATGTCGTCTACTCGGCCCACTGGGATCACGTCGGGGTGGCGGCGGATCCCGGCCCTGACGGCGACCGCATCTTCAACGGCGCCTGGGACAACGCCTCGGGCACCTCGGGCCTGATCGAGGTGGCGCGCGCCTTCAAGGAAGGCCCCGCGCCCAAGCGGACGGTGATTTTCCTGCACGTCACGGCCGAGGAACAGGGGTTGCTGGGGTCGGAATGGTACGGCGCCCATCCGATCTATCCGCTGGAACGGACCGCGGCCGACATCAATATCGACATGCTGCCCTTCACGCCCGAGACGCGGACCCTGGCCCTGTTCGGCTTCGGCAAGTCGTCGCTGGAAGACGACCTGAACGTCCTGGCCCAGACCCAGGGCCGCACCGTGGTGGGCGACGGCGAGCCCGAGCAGGGCTTCTATTACCGCTCGGACCACTTCAACTTCGCCGCCGTGGGCGTGCCGGCCATCATGCCGTGGACCGCGGTGGACTTCGTCGAGGGCGGCGAGGCCGTCGGCAAGCCCTACTATCAGGGCCAGATGGCGGCCTATTACCACGGGCTGAAGGACGAATGGCGGGCCGACTACGACTTCACCGCAGCCGTGCAGAACCTGCAGCTTCTGTACCGGCTGGGTCTGCAGGTGGCCGACAGCACCGACTGGCCCCAGTGGAAGCCGGGCGCCGAGTTCGAGGCCATCCGCGCCGCCAGCGACGCCGCCCGCCGCTGATCGGTGAACATTGGCGGGTCATGGGCGTTGGGGAGGCATGAAACCCTCCCCTCGCCTGTTCCCGTCGCCGCCCTTGCTGATGGCGGCTTTCGCGGCTCTCGCCCTGTCAGGCTGTGGCGAGGGAGGCCGGGTCAATGCGCCGACCGAACCGGCCCAAGCCGTCGACACGCCCGAAGCCCCCGCGGGTGCGCCGCCCAACAATTCCATGGCCCCGCTGCTGCCGGGCGCGGGGCCGACCAGTTTCGTCGGACGCTGGACGCCTGACGTCTCCTGGTGCGCCGCGCCCAATGGCGCGAAAACGCCGATCGAGATCACGCCGATCCGGTTCGAAGCGCCCGACGCCAGTTGCCACATCTATGCGATCGACGAGACGGCGGCGGGCTATGCCGCGACCCTGCAGTGCCAACCTCCAGGCCAGGCGGGAAGCCAGGCCCCGATCAGGAGCGAGCGTGTCCAAATGGCCGTGAGCGGCCAGCTGCTGACGCTGCACTATCTGGACAGGGGGGTGACGGGACAGGTCGAGCGACTGCTAAAATGCACCACCCTGACGGACTCCTCGACCAAGGCGCCGTCCCTGCCCATTCCCGGCAAATAGCGCCCGTCAGACGGCTGCCAGCGCCTGCTCCAGATCGGCGATCAGGTCATCGATATGCTCGATGCCGACCGACAGGCGCACCGTGTCCTCGGTGACGCCCGCCTTCTTCAGCTCGTCCGGCGACAGCTGACGGTGGGTGGTCGAGGCCGGGTGGCAGACCAGGGACTTCGCGTCGCCGATGTTGACTAGGCGGGTGAACAGCTTGACCGCGTCCTGGAACCGCCCGCCCGCCTCTCGACCGCCCTCCACGCCAAAGGTCAGCAGGCCCGAGGCCTTGCCGCCGAAATATTTCTGGATCAGGGCGTGGGACGGGTGGTCGGCCAAACCGGCGTAGTTGACCCACTTCACCTTGGGGTGGGTCTTCAGATAGTTGGCCACGGCCACTGCGTTCTCGACGTGGCGGTCCATGCGCAGGCCCAGGGTCTCGAGCCCTTGCAGGATCAGGAAGCTGTTGAAGGGCGAGATGGCCGCCCCGGTGTTTCTCAGCAGCACGGTCCGCACCCGACCGATATAGGCCGCCGGGCCCAACGCCTCGGTATAGACCACGCCGTGATAAGAAACCTCGGGCTCGTTCAGGCGGCGGAAGCGGGCCTTGTGCTCGGCCCAGGGGAAGTTGCCGCTGTCGATGATGGCCCCGCCGATCGAGGTGCCGTGCCCGCCGATATATTTGGTCAGCGACTGCACCACGATGTCGGCGCCGTGCTCGATGGGCCGGGTCAGGTAGGGCGTGGGCACGGTGTTATCGACGATCAGGGGCAGTCCCTGCGCGTGAGCCGCTTCGGCCAGGGCGGCGAAGTCGACGACATTGCCCAGCGGATTGCCGATGGATTCGCAGAAGACCGCCTTGGTCCGCTCGTCGGTGTTGGCGGCGATGGCCTCGGCGTCGGCGGCGTCGATGAAGCGGACGGTGATGCCGTACTGCGGCAGGGTGTGGGCGAACAGATTGTAGGTGCCGCCGTACAGGGTGCTCGTAGCGATGATGTTGTCGCCGGCCTCGGCGATGGTCAGGATGGCGTAGGTGATGGCCGCCTGGCCCGAGGCTACGGTCAGGGCCGCGATCCCGCCCTCCAGCGCCGCCAGACGCTGCTCCAGCACGTCCGACGTGGGGTTCATGATGCGGGTGTAGATATTGCCCGCCACCTTCAGGTCGAACAGGTCGGCCCCGTGCTGGGTGTCGTCGAAGGCGTAGCTGGTGGTCTGATAGATCGGCACCGCGACCGACTTCGTCGTCGGATCGGGCGAATAGCCGGCGTGGATGGCCAGGGTGTCGAACTTCATGAGCGCAGATCCTCGAAAACCGGCGTGACGCGCGCACGCCTTCATCCCGATCTTCTAGCCGCCAAGTCTGTCCGACAGCCCGCCATGTTTTCTGAAAGTGCGGGCGCCGCTTCTATCTGGCCCCACCCTGCCTCGCCGATCAGTTGAACAGGAAGTTCATCACGTCGCCGTCCTTGACGACATACTGCTTGCCCTCGGCGCGCAGTTTGCCCGCCTCACGCGCCTTGGCCTCGCCGCGCAGGGCGACATAGTCCTCGAAGGCGATGGTTTCGGCGCGGATGAAGCCCTTCTCGAAATCGGTATGGATCACGCCCGCAGCCTGGGGGGCTGTGTCGCCGATATGGATGGTCCAGGCGCGGGCCTCTTTCGGACCGACGGTGAAATAGGATTGCAGGCCCAAGAGCGCATAAGCCTCGCGGATCAGGCGGTTCAGGCCCGGTTCGGCCAGGCCCAGGCCCTCCAGGAACTCGGCCTGTTCAGCGGCGTCCAGCACGGCCAGTTCCGAATCGATCTTGGCCGAGATTACGACGGACTTGGCGTTGTCCTCGGCGGCGCGCTTGGCGACCAGATCGGACAGTTCATTGCCCTTGTCGGCCGAGCCTTCATCGACGTTGGCGACATAGAGGGCGGGCAGCGAGGTCAGAAGCTGCAGCATGTGCCAGGCCTTCTCGTCCTCCTTGGACACCTCAACCACGCGGGCGGGCTTGCCGGCGCGCAGAGGGACCAGGGCGGCGTTGATCAGCTTGAGCGTCAGCTGGGCGTCCTTGTCGCCGCCCTTGGCCTTCTTCTCGACGCCGACGACGCGCTTTTCCAGGCTTTCGAGATCGGCCAGCATCAGCTCGGTCTCGATGATCTCGAGGTCCGAGATCGGATCGATGCGGTTCTCGACGTGGGTGATGTCGTCATCGACGAAGCAGCGGGCCACGAAGGCCACGGCGTCGCAGTCGCGGATATTGGCCAGGAACTGATTGCCCAGGCCCTCGCCCTTGGACGCGCCGCGCACGAGGCCGGCGATGTCAACGAAGGTGATGCGCGAGGGGATGATCTCCTTAGACCCGGCGATCTCGGCCAGGACGTCCAGGCGCGGCTCGGGCACCGCCACGTCGCCGGTGTTCGGTTCGATGGTGCAGAACGGATAGTTGGCCGCCTGGGCCGCCGCCGTCTTGGTCAGGGCGTTGAACAGGGTGGACTTGCCGACATTGGGCAGGCCGACGATCGCGACTTTCAGAGCCATGGTGTTCCTTGGGCGCCGGGCAGCGGAGCCAGGCTCCGCGCGGCATTGAGCCTTGTGTGGCGCGAGGCTTTATACGGTTCGCCCGGGTTTGTCAGGCCGCGTGGCGGACGCCGGTCATTCAGGCTGGCGAACCGCCGCCTGGACGGTCATGGCGGGCGTCGCAGAGAAGGTCAGGGTCAGGGGAACCGAGGTCCCCTCCACCAGAGGCCCTGTCAGCCCCATCAGCATCAGATGCTTGCCGCCCGGCGCCAGTTCGATCGACTTGCCCGCTTCCAGCGGCAGGCCGTCGGGCATCTCGGTCATGGTCATCATGCCATTGGTCATGGTCATGTCGTGGATGGCCGCCTCAGCCGCCAGGGGCGTGGCCAGGCCTGTGATACGATTCGCCACCGAGGATTTGATGGCCAGATAACAGGCCCCGGCCTGGGCGCCGTTCGGCGACGGGCGGCACCATGCGGTCTTGATCTCGACGACGGCCTTGGCCCCGTCCTTTTCGACCACGGTCTTGGTCGAGGCCTTGTCGGGCTCGCGGTCGCAGGCTCCGACAGACACGGCGCAGGCCGCCAGGAACAGGGCCATCACGGTTGGTTTCATCGTCATCAACCTTCTTTAGTCCAGTCCGGTGGCCGTGAACAACAGCCCTAACGCCGCAAGCGCAACCATATGCGACGCCCGCCTATTCGCCTCTTGCCGCCTGCCGCGGGCTGAATTTGGGCGCAGGGGCCAGGCGCAGGACCTCGCCCTGATAACGCTCGTCCTCGCCGGCCGCAGCGAACGGCAGGGCGTCGGCGCAGGCGCGCAGCAGGGCTTCCAGCCAAGGCTGCTCGGCCTTGTGGAAATCGCCCAGGACATGGGGCATCACCAAATGGGCCTCGCCGGGATGGCCGATGCCCATGCGGGCGCGGCGGAAGTCTGGGCCCAGGTGGCTGATCAGCGAGCGGACGCCGTTCTGGCCGGCCGCCCCGCCGCCGGTCTTCATGCGGAACCGGCCCGGCGCCAGGTCGATCTCGTCATGGAAGATGATGATGTCTTTCGGCGCGATCTTGTAGAAGCGCGCCGCCTCGCCGACCGCCCTACCGCTCTCATTCATGAAGGTCTGGGGCTTCATCAGCAGGACCTTCACGGGCCCTAAGGCGCTGTCCACCTCGCCCTCGGAGATGACGGACTGGAACTTGGCCCGCTCGGGGCCGAAGCGCCAGCGACGGGCGATCTCGTCGGCGGCCATGAAGCCGATGTTGTGGCGGTTGTTCTGATATTTCGGGCCCGGATTGCCGAGGCCGGCGATGATGATCATGCGGTCGGGTCCGGATATGGAAACGGCCCACTCCCGCCAGGGAATGGGCCGTCTCGAAACGTATCAGACGCGAAGCGATCAGGCTTCGGTCTTGTCTGCGCCTTCGGCAGCCTCGTCCGATTGCTCGGTGGCGGGGACTTCGTCGGCAGCAGCCTCGGCGGCGGCGGCCTGTTCCTCGGCGATCGTCTCTTCGTCGTGGGCGGCCGAGATGGCGGCCGACGAGGTCTTGATCGAGGCGATCACGAAGTCACGGTCGGTGATGGTGGGCTCGACGCCCTTGGGCAGCTTGATGTCCGAGAAGCGGATGGTGTCACCCAGCTTGTGGCCGGCCAGGTCGACGATCAGGTCTTCGGGGATGTGGTCGGCGCGAACCGAGATCTCGACCGAGTGACGGACGACTTCCAGCGAACCGCCCTGACGGAAGGCTTCGCACTTGTCTTCGTTGATGAAGTGCACCTGCACGTCGATCTTGATGGTCTGCTTGGCGTCGACGCGCATCAGGTCGAAGTGCAGGGGACGGTCCGACACGGGGTCGAACTGCACGTCCTTGGCGATGACCGGCTGGCTCTCGTCGCCGTACTTCAGCGTGACCAGGTGGCCCAGCAGCTTGCCGGTGTACAGGTTCTTGCGGAAATCCTTCTCGTTGACCGAGATGGCGACGGGGGCCTTGCCGCCGCCGTACAGGACGCCGGGAACGGCGCCCGAGCGGCGAACGGCGCGCGCGCCGCCGGTGCCGGAGTTTTCGCGGACGTCCACGTTCAGAATGATCTCGGCCATCTGGCTCGCCTCAACAACAAAAACGCCTGCGCCAGCTTTTTGGCTCGCGCGGCGGGGTCCTGGACCCTCGAATTCAAGAGCGCGGGTCATTACACGCAAGAGGGCCGGTGTGCAACCGCCCTGCCGCGTGCGTCTCCCCACGAAGGAAAAATGCCGCTCCCCCGCGAAGTGGGGGCCGGGCCCTCAGTTGGGGTTGGCGGGCGTCTGCGACAGCGAGCCGGTATTGATGGCGATCGGCGTGCCGCCCTCGATGGCCGTGGGGGCGGTGTTGGTGATGATGGTGGCCGGAACCGTCGAGGAGGCTGCACAGCTGGCCAGATCGCGCACGATATGGCGGCCGATGCAGAACATGTCCTCATAGCTGGGGCGCGAGGCGGCCAGGCACTGGAACAGGTTCAGCTTGGACATGTCGAGGCAGAACTGGCTGCTGGATTCGAACGTCAGAGCCTCGGTATTGGCCCGCGCCTCGTCCCCGGCCGCGCCCATGGCCGCCAAGGCCGCGATGGCCAGGGCGTTGACGACGGCCGGAGTATAGGGCGGCGAACGACGACCGGCGGTCAGACCCAGGCCCGTGCCCGAGTTGGCGGCGGCGAACAGTCGGGCCGAATCCTCGGCCGAGGGCAACATCCCGCTGGCGGAGATGGTCTTGGCCTCTTCCAGCCGGATTTCGCGGTTGGCGATCGGCTGGACAGCCCAACGGCGACGCGGATCCTGGCGTTCCTGGATCGTATAGGCGTCGTTCTCGACGGAATCGGCGACGGCGGTCAGGGCGGAGATGTCCTGGCCCAGGGTCGCGGCGATCAGGCCGGCGGCGTAGTCGGCGCCCGGCAGGGTGGCGGCATAGGCGGGATCGGCGATCAGGTTCTCGACCACCTGGCGACGCGAGGCGGGATCGGTCGCAAAGGTGCGGACCCCGGCCACGAACTCGGGCGACTGCAGGGCGATGATGGAGGCATAGGCGATCATGCCGCGCGACAGGGTGGCGGGGTCGTAGTCTGCGCCCCGGCGCATGGCGGCCTGGATGGCCTCGGCGCTCTCGAAGCCGCCGCTGATGGAGCCCACGTCGCGGACGAAGGAGACATAGACCGAAGCGGCCTGGGCGACGCCCTCGTTCAGGGTGACCGGCGGCGGGATGCGGGCGCGCGCCTCGGCCTCGGCGGCCAGACGCTGGGCTTCCAGTTCGGCGGCGGAAGGTCCGCACGAAGCGAGGATGGTGGCGGCGGCAATGGCGGCCGCGGTCATGCCGCGACGAAGTTGGGCCAGTGTCATCAAGATAATTCCCACGTGACTGCTTGCGCCGTTTTCGACGCCGAGACTTTCAGCGCCTATAACGCCATCGTGGTGGTTTTCGGACCGTTAATCAAACAGCTTGGAAACCGATTCCTCGTTCGCGATCCTGCGGATAGCTTCACCGATGAGCGGCGCGATCGGAACGGTGCGGATCTTGGCGCAGTTGGTGACTTCGAACGGCTGCTCGATGGAATCGGTAATCACCAGCTCCTTCAGCGGTCCGTCTGTGACCCGCTGAACGGCGGGGCCCGACAGCACGCCGTGGCTGATATAGGCCGAGACCTGGGTGGCTCCGGCTTCGATCAGGGCCTTGGCCGCATTGACCAGCGTGCCGCCCGAATCGACAATGTCGTCAAACAGGATGCATTCGCGGCCGGCCACGTCCCCGATGATGTTCATCACTTCGCTCTCGCCCGCCTTGGGACGACGCTTGTCGACGATGGCCAGATCGACGTTCAGCCGCTCGGCCAGCGAACGCGCCCGCACCACACCACCCACGTCGGGCGAGACGATCATCAGATTGCCGCGCTGATAGTTGTCCTTGATGTCCTGGGCCAGGACCGGCGTGGCCACCAGATTGTCGGTCGGAATGTCGAAGAAGCCCTGGATCTGGCCGGCGTGAAGATCCATCGTCAGCACGCGGTCGGCGCCGGCGCGGGTGATCATGTTGGCCACCAGCTTGGCCGAGATGGGCGTGCGGCCGCCGGTCTTTCGGTCCTGCCGGGCATAGCCGAAATAAGGCATGACCGCCGTGATGCGCTTGGCCGAGGCCCGCACCAGGGCGTCGGTGATGATCAGCAGCTCCATCAGGTTGTCATTGGCCGGATAGGAGGTCGACTGGATGACGAACACGTCTTCGCCCCGGACGTTTTCCTCGATGACGGCGAAGACCTCGTTGTCGGCGAACCGTTTCACCTGGGCCTTGGTCAGCGGCATATCGAGGTGATCGGCCATCGCCTGTGCAAGGAGCCGGTTCGAGTTACCCGCGATCAGCTTCATTGACCGGTCATCCTTTCGCCGTCATCGGACCGCCAATGACGCCTGTTCAGTTCTGGCGCTCCTTTAACAGTGCGGGGCCGGGGCGCAAGCTCGCAGCATTCGATTTCCCTGCATTGGCTTGGCCTCGATCCCTGGTGTAGAGATCGCAACCATCATTGGGACGGCGCCCGAGGCGTCGATCCTTCAGGGTGTCATGAGGTATCCGTTGCCGACTTCGAAACTTCGTACCGGCGCAGCGCTGGCGATCACCATCGCCGCCAGCCTGATCCTGGCGTCCTGCAGCGGCAAGGACCGTCCCAAGCTGGCCTATGAAGAGCGGCCGGTCGAACTGCTCTACAACACCGGCTATGAGCGGCTGCAGCGTCACCGCTGGGCCGACGCCGTCGATTATTTCCAGGAAGTCGAGCGCCAACATCCGTATTCGGAATGGTCGCGCCGCGCGATCCTGATGCAGATCTACGCCTATTATCAGAGCGGCAAATACGCCGAATCGATCGCCGCATCCGACCGGTTCGTCGCCCTCTTCCCCGGCAGCCCCTCGGCCGCCTACGCCTTCTACATGCGCGCCACCTGCAACTTCGAGCAGATCGTCGACGTGGGCCGCGACCAGGGCGCCGCCGAGGCCGCCCTGGCCGGACTTCGCGACGTGGCCCGCCGCTACCCCGGCTCCTCCTACGCCACCGACGCCGTGATCAAGATCGACATGGTCAACGATCAGCTGGCCGGCAAGGAGATGAACATCGGCCGCTACTACCAGCGCAACAACCAGCCGCTGGCCGCCATCGGCCGCTACAACGCCGTGATCGACAACGAGGCCTTCCAGCGCACCTCGCACACGCCCGAGGCCCTGTACCGCCTGGTCGAGGTCTATCTGGGCCTGGGCCTGAAGGACGAGGCCGTGCGCAATGGCTCAGTGCTGGGCTTCAACTATCCGGGCAGCCCCTGGTACGCCGAGGCCTATGCCCTGCTGACCGAACAGGGCCAGACGCCCGAGGCCGCCCCGACCGCCAAGCGCGAAAGCTGGCTGAGCCGGATCATTCCGGGCTGACCGGCGGCCCGGACCGACTAACGATGTTCGCGGTTGGTTCCGGCCGGGCTATGCTGCCCATCATGCCGAATCGCGTCTCCCGTTCCTGCGCCCTGCCATGCTGACCGCTCTTTCGATTCGCGACGTCGTGCTGGTCGATGTCCTGGACCTGGACGTCGAGACCGGACTGACCGTCCTGACCGGCGAGACCGGGGCGGGGAAGTCGATCATCCTCGACGCCCTGGGCCTGGCGCTTGGCGGGCGCGCCGACGCCGGACTGGTGCGCTCGGGCGCCAAACAGGCCAGCGCCACAGCCGTCTTCACCGCCCCCGACGACCCCGACCTGATCGCCCTGATCGCCGAGCGGGGCTTCGAGGTGACGGCGGGCGAGGAGCTGATTCTTCGCCGCACCCTGTCGGCGGACGGCCGCAGCCGCGCCTATGTCAACGACCAGCCCGCCGGGGTCACGGCCCTGCGCGAGATCGGCGCCCTGCTGGTCGAGGTGCACGGCCAGCACGAGACCGTCGGCCTGCTGGACTGGAAGACCCACCGCAGCCTGCTGGATGCCTATGGCGGGACCGCGCCCCAGCTTCAGGCCGTGGCCCAGGCGGCCGAACGGCTGAAAACCGCCGAGGCGACCCTGGCAGAGCTCAAGGCCGCCGCCGCGGACGCCGCGGCCCGCACCGAAGAGATCGAACAGAACCTGGCCGACCTTGACGCCCTGGATCCGCGCGACGACGAGGAGACTGAGCTGGCCGGCGAACGCGCCATCCTGGGCGCGGCGGAAAAGGCCGTCGCCGACCTGGCCGACGCGCGCATGCAGCTGGGCGGCGACAAGCTGAGCCAGAAGCTGTCCGCCGCCCTGCGCGCCGTCGAGCATGCCCGCCAGAGGGCGATCCAGGCGGGCGCCGAGGACGGCCATCCGGTCATCGCCCGGCTGGTCGCCGCCGCCGAGGCCATCGACCGGACCATCGTCGAGGCCATCGAGGCCATCGCCGAGGTTGACGCCGCCGCCGCCGCCTTCGACTTCGAGCCCGGTCGGCTGGACAAGGCCGAGGAGCGGCTGTTCGCCCTGAGAGCTGCGGCGCGCAAGCTGAACACCACCGTCCACGCCCTGCCCGCCCTGCGCATCCATCTGCGCGAACAGTTGCGCCTGATCGAGGACGGGGCCGACGCCCTGACCGAGGCCGAACGGGCCACGTCCGCAGCGCGCGAGGCCTATGACCTTGCCGCCACCTTCCTGACCTCGGCGCGCGAGGCGGCCGCCGAGCGGCTGACGCGCGGAGTGATGGAGGAATTGGGGCCGCTGAAGCTGGACCGGGCGCGGTTCCGCGTGGCCTTCGAGCCGGTCGCGGATGGACGGCGCGGGCCTCTGGGCGTCGAGACGGTGCGGTTCCAGATCGCGACCAATGCAGGCGACGACTTCGGCCCGCTGGACGCCATTGCGTCGGGTGGCGAACTGGCGCGCTTCGCCCTGGCCATGAAGGCGGCCCTGGCGGGACGCGAGGACCAGCGTCAGCCGGTGATGATCTTCGACGAAGTCGACCAAGGCGTTGGCGGCGCGGTGGCCGAGGCAGTCGGCCAGAGATTGAAGCGGCTGTCGGGCGGCGCCCAGGTCCTGGTCGTGACCCACAGCCCGCAGGTCGCTGCGCGCGGTCACGCCCACTGGAAGGTGATGAAGTCCGATCGCGACGGCGCCACCACGACCACGGTCGTCGCCCTGGACGATGAGCGCCGGCGCGAGGAGATCGCTCGCATGCTGTCGGGCGCGACCGTCACCGACGAGGCGCGGGCGGCTGCCAGAGCCCTGATCGGTTAGGGGGCCTTATCGGCTAGTCGACGCTCAGGTAGGCGCTGCGGTGACGCCAGCGGCCGCCGGGGACGGGTTCCAGAACGGCGCGGACGCGGGCGTGCTGGCTGCTCTCGCGATAGGGCACGATGACATAGCCGTCGTGGATCTCGGGCCGGCCCAGGGTGATCGCCGAAGGATCGCGCACGAAAACGATCTCGGGTATCGGACAGACCTCCAGATTGATCCGGCCGGGCGTGCGCTGCTCGGCGCGCTGGGGCTGATACGGCGGGTCCTCGGGGACGGCGTAGCTGTAGATGCGCAAGGGGCTGCCATCCAGCGGGCGCGGGAACAGCTCCATCATGGCGGTCATGACCGAACAGTCCTCGGCGATGGCCGGGGTCGCAGCCAGATCCGCCACGCGCGGCGCCTGGGTCGTGCCGCACCCGAGCAGCATCAGCCCCGTCAGCAGTATCGGGGCCGCCCCCATTCTGTGTCGCATCGGATCACTCCCCCCGGGAAACCAGCCCGTGGCGAGCGTTCCTGCACGTTAGATGCCACTGCCCTCGCCCTCGACCGGCGGCGGGGTCAGCATCAGAAAGGCGCGGATCCAGGCGGTCAGGACGGCGCGGTCGTTGGGTCGGGTCAAGCTGTGGGTCGCCTCGTCCGCCAGGGCCTCGGGCAGGCGCGCGCCGCGCCTGGAGGCCACAAGCGCCGCGGCGTATTCCGGCTGAAACTCGGGGTGGCACTGGAACGACATGGCGGGATGGCCCTCTGTTCCGCCGTCAGACACCGGCCCGTCCCAGGCCAGGGCGGCATAGGGGGTGAATTCGCTGCGGGCGATGACGCGAGCGTCGGGCGGCGGAGCCACCACTTGGTCCTGATGCGAGACCGGAATGGCGATGCGCGAGGCCCGCGGATACATCCACGGCTCGTCGGCGACCACGTCATAGCGGTGCAGGCCGACGCCCCAGCCGCGATCCGATTTCTCGACCCGCCCGCCGAAAGCCTGGGCCATGGCCTGGTGGCCGAAGCAGATGCCGACCAGCCGGGTCCGCCCCCGCGCCGCGCGCAGCCAGTCCATCATCGGCGCGATCCAGGGCAGGTCGTCATAGACCCCCGCCGACGACCCGGTCAGGATCGCTCCCTGAAAGGCCGAGGGGTCCTCGGGCAGACGGCCGGCGCGGATGTCGAACCGCGTCGTCGGCACGCCGTCGCCCAGCAGGGCGCGGAAGCGGGCGGGATAGTCGTCGAACAGGTCCCGAAGCGCCTCGGGCGGCGCGCCGGCTTCCAGGATGGCGATGGGTTTCATGGGCGGGTCCGGGGGAGCAGGCACGGGAACGTCGGGCATATCACCCAGTGATGGCCGACAGCCTAACACCGCTCACACGACGGGGCTCAGGGATTCGTTAAGCCTGTCTCGTCACGGGGTCTTGAGAGCTGGCCGCCTAGGGTCCCGCATGGCCGACAGCAACCATCTCCGGTTTTCCGCCGCCGCGCCCGACCGCCGCGAGCAGACGCGGACGCGCTTTCGCAAGGCGCGACGTCCGCAGGAACGCGTGCGCCTGATGGGCCAGCTGGTCGATCTGGTGAAGCCCGAGGAGGTGCTGCACCACATGGAGCGGTGGATCCTGGAACGCCGCAAGGTGATCATCGCCAACCACAACCTGAACAGTATCTACCTGCTGTCCAAGACGCCGCAGATGCGCGACTTCTACGACCGGGCCGACCTGGTGGAGCTGGATTCCACGCCCCTGGTGCATTTCGCCAAGCTGCTGGGGCTGAAGAGCAAGGGTTTCCACCGCTGCACCTATCTGGACTGGCGCGACCATTTCTGGAGCCTGGTCAATCGCAACAGCTGGCGTGTGATGTATGTCGGCGGGACCGCCGAGGTGGGCCGGATCGCCGCCGAACGGCTGGGCGTCCGCTATCCTCGCGCGCGTATCGTCACCCAGGACGGCTATTTCGACGCTGCGCCCGGATCGGACGAAAACCGCTCCCTGGTGGGCCGGATCAGGGCCTTTGATCCCCATGTGCTGTTCGTCGGCATGGGCATGCCGCGCCAGGAGATCTGGATAAGCCAGAATCTTGACGACCTGCCCGAGTGCGCCATCTTCTCGGTCGGCGCCGCCTTCGACTACGAGGCCGGAGCCCAGAAATCGGCCCCGCGCTGGATGGGGCGGATGGGGATCGAGTGGCTGTACCGGCTCGTGCGCGATCCCAAGAGGCTGTACCGCCGCTATTGCGTCGAGCCGTGGACCCTGCTGCCGCTGGCCCTGGCCGACCTGAAGACGGCTTTCGCCCGAAAACGCTGAGCGCGGCTGGCCAGCCCAGCCCTCAGGCCACTTCGAGAGCCCCGGTCCTGACCTCGACCAGCTGGGCCTCGATCGCCGCGAACAGGGTGGCCAGGGTGATCGGCTTGGCCAGATGGCCGTCAGCCCCCGCCTGGCGACCCGCCTCGACATGTTCGGCCAGAGCGTTGGCGGTCAGCATCACGACGGGCGTACGTACCCGCTCCTCGGCGGCCTCCAGGGCGCGGATCGCGACGGTGGCGGTCAGGCCGTCCATCACCGGCATCTGCATGTCCATCAGCACCAGGTCGAACGTCTCGCGGGTGAAGGCGTCCAGCGCCTGTTGTCCGTCCTCGACAATGGTCAGTTCGATATCGGTGGGCGCCAGCATGATCTCGACCACCTTGCGGTTGGCGGGATGATCGTCGGCAAGCAGGATGCGCAGGGCCATGTCGGCCGCCGTGATGGCGTCGGCGCCAGCATCCGGGACCGGGACCTCAGCCTCCGGCAGGGGCAGTTCGAACCAGAAGCGCGCGCCCTCGCCCGGGCGGCTCTCGCAATCCAGCGTCCCGCCCATCAGTTCGGCCAGATCGCGCGAGATGGCCAGGCCCAGGCCGGTGCCGCCATAGCGGCGCGTGATCGAGCCGTCGGCCTGCTGGAAACGGCCGAAGATCGGCGCCTTTTCCCGGTCGTCAAAGCCCACGCCCGTGTCCCAGACGGTGAACCGGGCGACACCCTCGCCGCTGACTTCGGCGGTGACGACGACCTTGCCCTCGGCGGTGAACTTCAGGGCGTTGGAGACCAGGTTTGTCAGGATCTGGCGCACCCGCACCGCATCCCCCATGACCATGCGATCCAGAGCGGGATCGAGGGTCACGTCCAGAGCCACCTGTTTTTCCTCGGCGCGCGGCGCCCACAGGGCCTCGACCGCACGCACGGCGTCGCCCAGGTGGAAGGGCGCCGATTCGATGGTGACCTGGCCCGCCTCTATGCGGGCAGTGTCGAGGATATCCGACAACAGCCGTTCCAGGGTCACCCCGGACGAGCGGATCACCTCGACCATTTCCGCTTCGCGCGCGTCCAGCCTAGCTCGGCCCAGGGTGTCAGCCATGGCGACGATGCCATTCAGGGGGGTGCGGATCTCATGGCTCATATTGGCCAGGAACTCGGACTTCGAGCGGTTGGCCGCGTCGGCGCGCGAGCGGGCCCGGCGCAGGTGGACCGACAGGCGGAACTGCCACAGCAGCGCGGCGACGGCGGAGATGAAGAAGAGGGCGGCGATGGCCACGATCCAGGACTGTGACCGGATCACATCACGCTGGAGCGAGGTGTTGGCGCGCGCGGTGTCCAGTTGGCGGCGGCGTTCGGCCAGTTGCTCCTCCATATCACCCGTGACCTGGCTGATGCCGGCGCTGAACCGCCGGGCCGAAAGAACCGCGTGATTGCGATAGTATTCGCTCAGCTTGGCATAAGCCTCGGCCGAACGGCCTTCGGCGTGCAGGACCTCAGCCTCGACATGCGGGATCTCCGACGGTCCTTCCTCGCGAAAGGCGTCCTGGGCCTGGAGGCGCCAAATTTCAGCCAGGTCACGACGTGCAGCCTCGACCTGACTCGTCTGGGCGTAGGCGATCGCGCGCATGGGCAGCAGGTGTGCGGCCAGGAAGGCGGCGGCGCCCAGATCCTGACCATAGGGGGCCAGACACTCCAACACGGCGGCCGGAGCCTGCCCCGAGGTCGCCACGATGGCGCACAGGTCGGCGTCATAAACACTCAGGCTCTCGACACCGGCGCGCTGAGCCAGACGATGGTGCGCAGCCGCCAACTGGTCGGCGGTGTCTTGATTGCCCAGCTGGGTCGACAGGCGCGCGAGGTTGTAGAGGCTATCGAAATCAGGCCGGGGATAGGCCGGATCGGAATAGTCGATCTCGAACCGGCCGAAGGCGGATGCAGCGCCCTCGAAGTCATTCAACTTCATCAGGCCGATGCCGACGACTTCCCAGATGCCGGCACGAGCGGAGTTGGCGTAGGGGTCAACCGCCGGAATGTCCCCATTGACCGCCGACAGAAGCCGCAGGCCCTCGCCGATCTTGTCAGCATCCATCAAGGCCAGGGCTGACAGGCGCGTGGCGTGCGTCTTGGTGAACCAATCGCTTTCCGAGCGCGCCAGTTCGCCCATGGCGATGGCGGCGGCCACATCGCCCTGGTCATACTGGATCGACAGGGTGTTCAGATGGGCGATGGTCATGTAGCGGCGGTCGCTCTGGAGCGCCGCCTTCTTCGCCAATTTGCTATTCCAGTACTGCGCCTTGTCGAACTCGCCCTGGTTCAGGAATATCCACGCGACATGATAGAGGCGGTTGAGCCCCTCGCGGTCGCCTCTACGTTCAGCCTCTGCGCCGAACACCTCAAGCTGCCGGAAGCTGGTCGCCTGCGCGCGACGTTCCACCGCTGCGGCCAGTTCGAGGGGCGTGCGGTCCACCTTGGCCGAGACTGTCGTCGCCGGTGACGCGACCGCCAGGGTCACGATGGCGGCAATCGACAAGGCTAGACGACGGGACATGCTGAAATCCGGGATTGCCTGTCCGGTGTGACATAGGAGTGTTGCACAAGGCTTAGCAGCAGGTGCAACAGGCTGGAAAATCAGGCGAACGGTCCAGAAACCCCGATTTCCCGTCAGGGCAGCAGGCGACGGGGCCGGGTCAGGGTCGTGCCGGGCGCATAGGCGCCGGGCCTGCGCCGCGTCAGGGCCAGGGCGAACCCCATGGTCAGCCCCATGGCCAGCATCGACGATCCGCCATAGCTGATAAAGGGCAAGGTCATGCCCTTGGTCGGGATCAGGTTCAGGTTCACCGCCACGTTGATACAGGCCTGAAGCCCGATCAGCATGAACAGGCCCGCCGCGGCCGTCTGCTCGAAAGAATCGTTCAACCGTGTCGCCTGACGCATCCCGCGCACGACGATGAAGGCGTAGAGGCCGATCAGGGTGAGGCTCAGCATCAGGCCGAACTCCTCGGCCCCGACGGAATAGATGAAGTCGGTGTGCAGGTCGGGGACGCTGCGCTTCATCACCCCTTCGCCCACCCCGCGGCCGACCAGGCCGCCGGCGCGGATGGCCTCGGACGCGCGGTCGATCTGGTGGGTGTCGGTGGTCTCAGGGTTGGTGAACCGGCTGAGGCGGTCGCGCATGTGGCCAAAGGCGAAATACAGCGACACCAGTCCGCCCGCCCCGGCGGCGGCGATGACGGCGACCCATTTCAGCGGCACGCCCGCCATGAAGAAGACGGCCATGAAGGTGGTGGTGATCAACAGGGTCTGGCCGATGTCGGGCTGGATCAGCAGCAGCCCCACGGTCAGGGCCCAGAAGCCGAAGGCGATGCTGACGCCCGGCACGCCCTGCCCCTTCTGGCCCTCGGCGAACATCCACGAGGCGAAGATGATAAGGCAGGGTTTGACGAACTCGGACGGCTGCAGGCTGAACGGCCCCAGGTTGATCCAGCGGGCTGCGCCCTTCACCTCGTCGCCGATGAACGGCAGGGCCGCCATGACGACGATGGCCCCCATCAGCCCCACCACCGCCAGCCGCCGCACGCCGCGCGGCGAGAGCAGGGAGGTGGTCAACATGAGAACGACCCCCGCACTGGCCCACACCATCATCCGCCACGAATAGTGGAAGGGGTCGGTGATGGATTCGTCGGCCAGGATGGCGGCGGGCGACGAGGCGAAGCTGAGCGCCACACCGGTCGCCATCAGCACCAGGGCCGCGCTGAGCAGGCCGCGATCCACCGTCCAGAACCACTGGGCGATGGGGCTCTGGTCGTTGCGCGAGAAGGGGTGGCTGAAGGTCGGCTGGGTCACGAGACGCTTCCGGACGGGGCGACGCCTGCGGGAACCGCCCCGGCGGCCAGGGCGGCGGCGCGGAAGGCCTCTCCCCTCGCCTCGAAATCGGGATACTGATCGAAACTGGCGCAGGCCGGGGACAGCAGCACCACCCGTTCGCCACCTGCTGCAAAGGCATCGGCGGCGGCCGCGGCGACGGCGGCCTCCATGGTTCCGCAGATGACATGCGGCGTCTGGCCCCCAGCATTCGAAAGGGCGGCGGCGAAATCCTCGGCGGCTTCGCCGATCAGATAGGCCTTGGTCACCCGGGGAAACAGATCGGCCAGCTCGGCGATGCCGCCCTCCTTGGCCCGTCCGCCGGCAATCCAGAAGCTGGTCGGATAGGAGGCCAGGGCCTGACGCGCGGCGTCGGCGTTGGTGGCCTTGGAATCGTTAACGAAGCGGACGGAGCCCAGATGGCCGACCGTCTCCATGCGGTGCGCCAGGCCGGGGAAGGTCATCAGACCCTCGACCGCCGCTGCGTCCGACACGCCCACGGCGCGGGCGGCGGCATAGGCGAAGGCGGCGTTCTGGGCGTTGTGACGGCCAGGAAGCGAGCGGGCGCCCGCCAAGTCGGCGACATGAACGCCGTCGACGGTCAGGAAACCGGCCGTGGCGTCGACGATGATGAACCGACCCTGGTCGAAGGCGGGCGCGCTGTCCGGATCGATGTCGGCGACCGGCACGCGGGTCCGGGTCTCGCCATCGGGGGTGCGGGTGGTGATGGTGGAGACGCGCAGCCGGCGCGCATTCAGGTCGCCGACCACCGCCCAACCCCAGTCGTCATCGACGCCGATCAAGGCGACCTTGTCCGGCGTCATCGTCTGGAACAGCCGCCGCTTGGCCGCGACATAGCCCTCCATGCCGCCGTGACGGTCCAGGTGGTCGGGCGAGACATTGGTCAGGATGGCCACGTCGGGCGCAAAGCTGGTGGTCAGGTCCAGCTGATAGCTGGAGACCTCGATGACATAGACCTCGACCTCGGCGGGCGCCGGCAGCGCCAGGACGCCGATGCCGATATTGCCGCCGATGGCGACCTTGAGCCCCGCCTGTTTCAGCACCCAGCCGATCAGGGCGGTGGTGGTGGACTTGCCGTTGGTGCCGGTGATGGCGATCACCTTGGGCCGCACGGCCTGAGGCAAACCGTCCAGCGCGCGGGCGAACAGTTCGACATCGCCGATGACCGGCACATCGGCGGCGTGGGCCCGGTCCACCGTCCAGTGGGGTTTCGGATGTGTCAGGGGCGCGCCGGGCGACAGGACCAGGGCGGAGAAGGACGACCAGTCGGCGGTGGTCAGGTCCTCGACCAGAAAGCCCTCGGCCTCGGCCTGCATCCGGCCCGAGACGCCGTCGTCCCACAGGATGGGAATGGCGCCGCCGGCATGCAGGGCGCGCGCCGCCGTAATCCCCGACCGTCCCAGGCCGAAGACCGCGACGCGACGCCCCTCAAAGCCCGGTACGGAAATCATTGGCGTCCTATCGAAGCTTCAGGGTCGCCAAACCCAGCAGGGCCAGCATGGCGGCGACGATCCAGAACCGGATCACCACGGTCGATTCCGGCCAGCCCATCTTTTCGAAATGGTGGTGGATCGGAGCCATCAGGAAAATGCGTTTCTTGGTGATCTTGAAATAGCCGACCTGGATCATGACCGAAGCGGCCTCGATGACGAACAGGCCGCCGACGATGCCCAGCACCAGCTCGTGCTTGGTGGCCACGGCGATGGAGCCCAGCGCGCCGCCCAGGGCCAGGGACCCGGTGTCGCCCATGAAGATCTTGGCCGGAGGGGCGTTGTACCAGAGGAAGCCCGCGCCCCCGCCGATCATGGCGGCGCAGAAGATGGCCAGCTCGCCCGAGCCGGGCACATGGTGGACGCCCAGATAGCCCGAGAAGATGAAGTTGCCGACCAGATAGCTGATGATGCCAAACGCCGCCGCCGCCATCATGACGGGCACGATGGCCAGGCCGTCGAGGCCGTCGGTCAGGTTCACCGCATTGGAAAAGCCGACGATGGTGAAGGCCGCAAAGGCCACATAGAACCAGCCGACGTTCAGCAGCACGGCCTTGAAGAAGGGGAAAGCGATCGAGGTCTCGAGCCCCGGCGAGGTCGGCGACGCCGTCATCCACAGCACGGTCAGCACCCCGGCGATGATCGAGACGATCAGCTGGGCGATCAGTTTCTGTTTCGAGGTCAGGCCGGCAGAGGTCTGTTTCGTCACCTTGGCGTAGTCGTCGATGAAACCCAGCACGCCGAAGGCCGCCGTCACGCCCGAGACGATCCAGATATAGGGGCTGGTCAGGTCGCCCCACAGCAGGACGGCGACGCCGATCCCGGCCAGGATCATCAGCCCGCCCATGGTGGGGGTGCCGACCTTGGACAGGTGAGAGACCGGACCGTCATCACGGATCGGCTGGCCTCGGCCCTGTTTGGTGCGGATCCAGTTGATGAAGCGACTGCCCATCGCCACCGCGACGATCATGGCCGTAGCCATGGCCAGGGCGACCCGCACCGTCTGATACTGGATCAGGTTCAGCAGCGGATAGTCCTGCGCCACATCGGCGAAGTGGAGATACAGGAGATAGAACATTAGACGCCCCCCTCGGCGTTTCGTGCGGCCAAAGCCCTGGCCACCAGCGAAGCCTTCGAGCCGTTCGAGCCCTTGACCATGACGATGTCGTTCGGGCCCGCCAGTTCGTTCGCACGGGCGGCGAGGTCGGCGGCGGTTTCGGTCCAGACGCCGCGACGGGCGGGCGGCAGGGCGTCATAGAGCCAGCGCATTTCGGGACCGGCGGCGTGGACCAGATCGAGTCCCGCGGCGTCGATGGTCTGCGCCAGACCGGCGTGCAGGGCGCGGGACTGGTCGCCCAGCTCCAGCATGTCGGTCAGCACCACGATCCGGCGTCCGCCGCCCGAAACCGGCCGCGCGCCCAGGCTGCGGAAGCCCGCCGCCATCGACAGCGGATTGGCGTTGTAGCTCTCGTCGATCAGGGTGAAGGCGCCGCCCTCGACGGTGATCGCCCGCGTCTCGCCGCGTCCGGCCAGGGGCTGGAAGTCGGCCAGGGCGGCCAGGGCCGTGTCCAGCGGCACGTCCAGCGCCTCCAGCATCAGGATGACCGCCAGACTGTTCAGCCCCCAGTGGAAGCCCGACTGACTGAGGGTGAAGTCACGGGCCTTGCCGTGGATTTCGGCGCGGACGCGGGCGCCTTGCGGGCCCGGCTCGAAGGCCAGCAGGCGGGCGTCGTGGCCCGCCGCCGAACCGAAGCGGACGATGCGGGCCCCGGCCGCCCGGGCAGCCTCGGACACCAGCCCATCCCACGGATTGTCGCCGTTGATGATCGCCAACCCGTCGGGAGCGAGGCCCTCGAAGATGGTCGCCTTCTCGCGTGCGACGCCGGTCTCGCCGTCGCTGAAACCCTCGATATGGACCGGGCCGACCGTGGTGATGCAGGCGGCGTGGGGGCGGACCATCTTGGACAGGGGACCGATCTCGCCCGGCGCGTTCATGCCGATTTCGAACACCGCGCGGGCCGTGTCGGCGGGCATGCGGGCCAGGGTCAGGGGCACGCCGATATGGTTGTTGTAGCTCTTGATCGAGGCGTGGCTGCTGCCCGCCAGATCGAGGCCCGCCTTGATGGCCTGGGTGACGCTGGTCTTGCCGACGCTGCCGGTGACGGCGCCGCGCCGGGTCTCGGGCGAGCGGTCGCGCGAGAAGACGCCCAGCGCCTCAAGCCCCTTGAGCGTGTCGGGAACGACGACGCAGACCCCGCCGTCGATGGCGTGATCGACCAGGGCGCCGCTGGCCCCGGCGGCGAAGGCGGACCCGGCGAAGGCATGGCCGTCGCGCGCGCCGTGCAGGGCCAGGAACAGTTCGTCCGGCGCGATCTCGCGACTGTTGTAGGTCAGGCCGGACGCAAAGAACGGGGCGCCGACCAGGCGGCCGCCGGTCGCGGCGACGATCTCTTCGGAGGTCCAGAGCGGCCGTGTCGGCGCGTTCGCAGAGGACGAGGTGTGATCAGGCATGGACGCTCAGGGCATTGGCGGCTTCGGTGGCGTCGTCGAAGGGATGGGTGGTCCCGCCGACGATCTGACCCTGTTCATGCCCTTTTCCGGCGATGACGACCACATCTCCGTCGCCCATCAGATCGATGGCCTGGCGAATGGCCTCGCGCCGGTCGCCGATCTCCAGGGCGCCGGGGCAACCCTTCAGGACCTCGGCGCGGATGGCGGCGGGGGCCTCGGAGCGGGGATTGTCGTCGGTGACGATGGCGACGTCGGCCAGCCGCCCGGCGATCTCGCCCATCAGGGGCCGCTTGCCCCGGTCCCGATCGCCGCCTGCGCCGAAGACGACGATCAACCGGCCGGTAGCGTGGGGACGCAGGGCGCTCAGCACGGTTTCCAGCCCATCGGGCGTGTGCGCGTAGTCGACATAGACCTCGCCACGGGTCGAACCGCCGCCGATCCGCTGCAACCGGCCCTGTGCGCCCGAGATATGCTCCAGCGCGCCCAGCACCCGGTCGGCGCTCTCGCCCGCCGCGATGCACAGACCGGCGGCGACCAGGGCGTTCGAGGCCTGGAAGGCGCCGGCCAGTGGCAGCAGCACGTCGTGGGTCACGCCGCGCACGTCGATGGTCAGGCGCTGGCCCTCCGGCGTCGCCCGGCGCCCGATCAGGGTCAGGTCGCGCCCGCGCTCGCCCACGCCCATGACGCCCAGGCCGGACATGATGCTGGCGGCGGCGAAGCTGGAATAGGCGTCGGAATCCGCATTCAGAACGGCCGTGCGCCCACGCGGCAGAAGGGTCTCGAACAGCCGCATCTTGGCCGCGCGATAGGCCTCCATGTCGCCGTGATAGTCGAGGTGATCCTGGCTCAGGTTGGTGAACCCCGCCGCCTTGATCGTCACCCCGTCCAGGCGCCGCTGGTCGATGCCGTGGGACGACGCCTCCAGCGCCAGGTGGGTCACGTCCTTGGCCGCCAGCTCGGCCAGCAGGCGGGCGGCGTCGGCGGCGTCGGGGCTGGTCAGGCCGGGTCCGGTCAGGGCGTAGGTCTTGTCGCCCTTCTGGCCGACGACACCCAGGGTGCCCATGCTGGCCGACTTCAGGCCCAGGCCGGCCCAGATCTGGCGACAGAAGGCGGCGACCGAGGTCTTGCCGTTGGTGCCGGTGATGGCGACGCAGTTGGCGGGCTGGGCGCCGTAGAAGCTGCGCGCGGCCAAGGCGTAGGCGCGGCGCACGTCGCCAGAGGTGACCAGCAGCGGGGCCAGGCCGTCCGGCGTGTTCGACGGGGCCAGGATGGCGGCGGCGCCTTGGGCCAGGGCCTGGGGGATGAAGGCGCGACCGTCCGCCGCCGAGCCCGGCAGGGCGACGAACAGGGCGCCGGGCGCGACCTTTCGGCTGTCGGCGGTGACGCCGGTGATCATCGGATCGGAGGCCACGTCGCGACGCAGCAGGTCCGACAGGCGCACGGAGGGGCGGCTCATGGCTGAGCCTTCGCTATCGCTGCGGGATCGGGATCGGCCTGACGCTCGACGGCCAGGAAGGGGGCGATGCGATCGACCACGCGGCCCACGACCGGGGCCGCGACGCCGCCGCCCAGACGCGAGCCCGCGCTGGGTTCGTCAAACAGGACGAAGACGACATAGCGCTGGGTCGTTTCCGGGCCGTCCGAGGGGAAGACGCCCGCGAAGGAGCCGATGCCGTGGCTGGCGTCATAACGACCGTTGACCAGTTTGTTGGCCGAGCCGGTCTTGCCGCCGACGCGCAGGCCGGGCGCATTGGCCTGACGACCCGATCCGCGCATGACGTTGGCGCGCATCAGCTGGCGCATGGCGGCCGAGGTCTGTTCGCTGACCACGCGGCGTTCCGGCCCGTTCGCGCCGCCGCGCCGCAGGGACAGGGGCCGATAGACCCCTCCGTTCACCAGGGCCACGGTCGCCGCCGTCATCTGCAGCGGCGTGATCATGATGCCGTAGCCGAACGACATCGAGGCGCGGGTCGAATCCTCCCAGTTGCGCGGACGGCGCGGCCGGGCGCTTTCGCGCAGCTCGATGGGGGCGGCGTCCAGCAGGCCAAGGCGCTGGAAATAATCGCGCATCGTGCCCGAGCCCATCTCGACGGCCAGGCGCGAGGTGCCGATGTTGGACGAGTGGAGATAGACCTCTTCCAGCGACAGGATGCGGTTGGTCGCGTGGAAGTCGCGGATCATCCGGTTACCGATCTTGTACGCCTGAGACGCATCGATCATCGTGTTCAGATCGGCCTGACCGGTGTCCAGGGCGGCGGCGACGGTGAAGGTCTTGAACACCGACCCCATCTCGTAGTGGGCCGAGGTGACGCGGTTCAGGGCCTGATCGCCGGTCGCGCCGCCGCGCCGGTTGGCGTCGTAGGAAGGCCAGCTGGACATGGCCAGAATCTCGCCCGTGCGCGCATCGGCGATGACGCCGACGGCGCCCTTGGGCTGGGCGATCGCGGCTGCCGCGCCCAGTTCGTTGTCGAGCACGCCCTGGATGCGCAGGTCGATGGACAGGGGGAACTCCTGGCCATGGGCGCCCGCGGCGCGGATCTCGGTGTTGAAGGCCAGCTCGGCGCCCGAAACGCCCTCGCCGCCCGTGTCGGCCGTGCCGATAAGGTGGGCCGCAGAGGTGTTCAGCGGATAGACGCGGCGATCCTCGGGCTCAAACGACAGGCCGCCCAAGGCCAGGGCGTGGACCGCGGACCGCTCGCCCGGCGTCAGGCCCGGCATGACGATGGAACGACGCTCGCCGTTCAGCACCTTGTGCAGCCGCTGGACCGACATGCGCGGCAGGACGCGGCGCAGCTGACGCTCGGCCAGGCGGCGATCCCAGACCTCGGCCGGATCGATATAGAGGCCGTAATAGGTGATGTTGGACGCCAGCAGCGCCCCGTTGCGATCCACCAGATCGGCGCGCGCCAGCCCCCCCGGATTGACGGCGAAGGAGCGACCGCTCTTGGGCGCGAACAGGGCGGAATGCACCGCCCCCACCGTCAGACACGCGAACACGACGCAGAACAGCGACATGATCAGGAAGATGCGGACGCGGGTGTCCTCTTCCGGCTTGGCGTCGGCGTGTGCACGCTCAAAGCCGTGCTCGACCCACCAGACCAGGGCGCCGGCCCAGCGCAGCCAGGGCGACAGGCTGGAGCCGAGCGGGCGACCCTGGGGATGCGGCAGACCAGGCGCAGGGCGATAGGGGAAGCGCTCCTGAAGGCTCATCGCTGACCCTCCACGACGGCGGCGGCTTCAGCGGCGGGCGCAACTGGCTCAGGCGTCACAACCGGGGCCGGCTTGGGCGGCGGAGCCGGCGCGGTGACGATGGCGCCGATCTCGGCTTCCTTGGTCTGGCGGCGAACATCGACGGGACCCAGGCCGGCGGCGCGCGACAGGGCCTCCAGACGGCCAGGCTGTTCCAGACGGGAAATCTCGGCGCGCAGCAGGCGGACCCGCTGGCGGTTATCGGCGATCTCGCGTTCCAGCTCGCCGATGCGGGCGCTCTCGCGGGCCGCCGCAGCCTTGGCGACATAGACCGACAGCACCATGACGGCGACCAGGACGGCGCCGACGATCTCGACCCAGCGGATGCCGCGCACCCGGGCGTCGAACACGCGTTTCAAGACCAGGACGCCAGTCATGCCGCCCTCCGTCCGTCGATCCGGCCCCAGGCGGGGGCGTCGGTGCGGACACCGGCGCGCAGCCGGGCCGAACGGGCGCGGGGATTGGCGGCCAGCTCGGCCTCGCCGGCCTCGCGCGCGCCCTTGAACATCAGGTCGAAGCTGGGCTTGCGGGTCTCGACCGCCATCGGGGCGTGGCGCGAGCCGCCGGGCGAATTGCCCGTGCGCTCGGTGAAGAAGGCCTTCACGATCCGGTCTTCCAGCGAGTGGAAGGTGACGACGGCCAGGCGACCGCCCGGCGACAGGCTGGCCTCGGCGGCGGCCAGACCGGCTTCCAGTTCGCCCAGCTCGTCATTGACCGCGATGCGCAGGGCCTGAAAGGCGCGGGTGGCCGGATGGGTCGGCGCGCCGCGCCGCCCGCCCAGGGCTTTTTCGATCACATCGGCCAGATCCAGGGTGCGGGTGAACGCCTGGCTCTGCCGGCGACGCAGGATGGCGGTGGCGATGCGGCCCGACTGGCGCTCCTCGCCATACAGCTTGATCAGGTGGGCCAGGGGGCCGTGATCGTAGGTGTTGACGATGTCGGCGGCGGTCAGGCCCCCATGATCGGAATTGGCGGACATGCGCATGTCCAGCGGTCCGTCGCGCATGAAGGAAAAGCCGCGCTCGGCCTGATCCAGCTGCATGGACGAGACGCCGATGTCGAACACGGCGCCGTTCAGGGCGGGTCGTCCGCTCTCGGCGAAGGCCTCGGCCAGACCCGAGAAGGGGGTGCGGACCAGTTGGAACTTGCCGGGAAAGTCGGCGGCGACGGCGTCCGCGTGGGGCTGGACCGTCGGATCGCGGTCCAGGGCGATGACCTCGGCGCCGGTCTTGAGAATCTCGCGCGTGTAGCCGCCGGCGCCGAAGGTGGCGTCGATCATCAGGTCGCCGGGCGCGGGCGACAGGGCGTCGATGACCTCTGCGATCAGGACGGGAGCATGGGGAGAGGCGGTCACGCGCCCTCCTCCGTCTTGACGTCGCCGGCCATGACAGACTTGGCGATGGCGCGGCGTTCGGCCTTGCGGGCGTTCCAGCGGGCGCGGTCCCAGATCTGGAAGCGCGGCCCCAGGCCGACGATGACCACGTCGTCGCCCAGCCCGGCCTCTTCGCACAGGCCTTCCGGCAGGGTGATGCGGCCGCCGCCGTCATAGGCCAGAGGGCGCTGGCCGGCGTAGAAGACCTCTTCCAGGGCGGTGCGGCGGTCGCTGCCGAAAGGCAGAGCCTCGATGCGCGCGACATATTCGGCCATCAGCCGGTCGCCGCCCGCTTCCAGACAGTCCGCCGTGATGGAGAAGAAGCAGAAGACGCCGTGTTCCGCGCCATTGTCAGCCGTGCGGTATTCCTGAGGGATCAAGAGACGGCGCTTGCCGTCCAGCTGCTTCTCGTAGGTCGAGAGAAACACGCCCTGTTCCCTGTCGAGCCCTGCGGCCCGCCCCTGAATGCCAAGACGGCTCTGAGCGAGACGCCGATCACCTCACCCGGTTCACCCTGATGGGATAACATGGGATTAGATGCGCCTCAATGGGATGTATTGACACTTTTTAACCACGTTCGGGTCGAAACGACCGATCCGACATCTCAAAAATCAGAACATACATAGAACGCCTAAGCAGGAACGTCATCCCGCAACACTGTAAGATGCGCGCAAGAACACAATATTCCTGATTGAAAACAGCGCTTAGCAAGCAGGGTCTCGCCACGCCCACCCTCACGCCCATCCGATCCCATTGCAGCCCACGGGGTCGGCCCAAAGTTAGATGGGGATGGCTTGGCGGCCACAGGTCGGCGAACGTGCGCCGGGCTCTGAGGCTAAAGATGAGGCGTCAGACGGCCTGTAAGCCGGGTTCTGTTCCGCCCTGCGACCGAGGTCGAGGGCAGCGACGATCATTCCTCTGGACCGCCCATTGCTGGACGGTTCTCGCGACCTACCCGGACGCCTCGGGCGGTGAGCCCTGCGCGAGCGAACCCGTGCGCGACGTCCCTATTCGGTCTTGCTCCAGGCGGGGCTTGCCATGCCGTCCCTGTTACCAGGCACGCGGTGGGCTCTTACCCCACCCTTTCACCCTTACCGGCCTCGCAAGGCCGGAGGTTTGCTTTCTGTGGCGCTATCCCTCGGGTCACCCCGGGCGGGCGTTACCCGCCGCCTTTTCACCGTGGAGCCCGGACTTTCCTCGACAGGGGCCCAGATCGCTCCTGGCCCCCGCCGCGACCGCCCGGCCGTCTGACGGGGCGGTTAGTGAGGCATCAGGGCCGCCGGGTCAATTGAGGACGCCCGTGACGCTCTCGGCGGTCGCCAGTTGCAGCACCCCCATCAGGGTTGCGCGGGTCTCGCCGTCGGCGACGCCATCCACCCGCGACGCCCGCCAGTGGCGCTGGAAGGCCCGCACCGTGGTCGCTGTTTCCTCATCGAAAGTCCCGCCGGGCTGGAGGCCATAGCCCAGCCGGTGCAGGCCGGACCTCAGCACGACCACGCCGATTCCTTCGTCGCCGACCTGAAGAAACCCGCCCAGGGCCGCAATGCGTTCGGCGGCGGGCTCGAACCACAGGCCGTGACCGGCCTGGGCCAGCCGCTTCCACGGGAAGAACTCGCCTGGGTCCTCCTTGCGGTCGGGCGCCAGGTCGGAGTGGGCGATGATCCGGGCGTCAGGGATGCTCCAGCGCGAGCGGATGTCCGAGGTCAGGTCGATGACCGCCTGGACCTGCGCGTCTGGAAAGGCGCGGTAGCCGAACTCATGGCCCGGATTGACGATCTCGATACCGATGGAGGCGGCGTTGATGTCGGTCTCGGCCTGCCAGACGCCCCGGCCTGCATGCCAGGCGCGGCGTTCCTCGGGGACCAGCGAGAAGACGCGACCGTCCTCCTCGACCAGATAATGGGCCGAGACCTCCGAAGCCGGGTCGCGCAGACGCGCCAGGGCCTCTTGGCCCGTTCTCATGCCTGTGTAGTGAAGGACCAGAATGTCCGGCGGCGCGCGGCGCTCGTTGAAATTCGGCGACGGCGCGTCGATGAGGGTGAGCGGGGTCATCGCCGACTAGCGGCTCTGCCGTTCCCAGCCATAGGTGACCCATGTGTCGCCGACCTTCTTGGCTTCGATCACGTCGTCGGCGCGACGAACGGGGGCGACCACCGTGCGGCGGGCGCGCACGGCCAAGCCGGCGAAGAAGACCAGCACGCCGGCGATCAGGGCGATGACGGCGACGGCGGCGGCGGTGAAGACCGCCAGCACGGCGCCCACGGTCAGGGCGGCCACGGCGGCGATCAGCCCCCCCAGCCACATCAGCGACGCCAAGATACCCCCTGGGCGGCGGCGGGCGTTGAAGCCGAAGGCGGCGATACGGTCCTGCGTCATGGGTATTCCTTGTACGAGCGTCGCCCAGTTCACGTCACGAATGGTCACGTCACGAATGGTCACGTCAGCCGGCCAACGCCTGACCGTCAATGTCGGTCCATAGACATGAACCGTCAATGACTGACGCATCGACAATCCAGTGTCGTATGCGCGCACCCGATGGCGTCATCAGGGCAGAGGCTGATCCGCCAGCACCACCGCGCCCTGGCCGCGCAGGCGCTCGGTCTGGACACGGCTCAGAAGCGCCTGGGCCTGAGGGTCGGCCATGACGCCGCCGATGGCGACCAGGGCGTGGGCGGCCTCGCTGGAGACCCCGAACGCATTGGACAGGGCTTCCCACGGCGACTGCGGTGTGGGGAACCGCTTGAAGCGCACGTCGCGGTCGGCCGGGATCTGGGCCAGGGACTTGGCCTTGGCGACCGCCTCGGTCACCCCGCCCAACTCGTCGACCAGACCCAGGGTCTTGCCCTGTGCGCCGGTCCAGACGCGTCCGCGCGCGATCTCGCGCACCCGCGCAGGGTCCAGGTTACGGCCGGTGGCGACCCGGGTGATGAACTCGTCATAAGTGCGGTCCATCGAGGCGGCGAAGGCCGCGCGCTGGACCGGAGTAAAGGTCTGGGTCGGCGAGAAGGCGTCGGCATAGTCGCCGCCGACCGAGATGCCGCGCATGTCCACGCCGAAACGGGCCAGAGCGTCGGCGACGACGAACTTGCCGCCATAGACGCCGATCGACCCGGTCAGGGTCGAGGGCTGGGCCACGATCCAGTCGGCTTCGGAACTGATCCAGTAACCGCCCGACGCGGCGTATTCACCCATAGAGACGACGACGGGCTTGCCCGCCTTACGCGCCGCACGAACCGCGGCCAGGATCTGCTCCGAAGCTTCGGGCGAACCGCCAGGCGAGGAAACGCGGAAGACGATGGCCTTGACCGCCTTGTCGTCGATGGCGTCGTAGATGGCCTTGGCGGTCACGTCGGAATGGATCGAGGAGCCGCCGCCGAAGCCGCCGCCGCCACCGCGTCCGGTCAGGATGGCGCCCTCGCCGCCGACGATGGCGATGGCGTCGCGGCCTGAACCTGTGCGCTCGCCCTGGATCGAGGCGTAGTCGCCGAACTCGACGATCTCGGCGCGATTGCCGGCGCGTCGCTTGGCCTCGGCCTCGGCGTCCTCGGCCTGGCCGATCTTGTCGACCAGCTTGAGCGCCAGGGCCTGCTGGGCGGAATATGGACCGGCCTCGATGGTCGTTTTCAGGGCGGCGGGCTGGACCCGGCGGTCGCCCGCGGCATTGCCGATGGCGCTGTCGTAGATCGAAGTCATCCAGGCCGTCATCGCCTCGCGGTGCGGGCCGGTGAAGTCGGACTGGGTGTATTGGTTGACGGCGTTCTTGTACTCGTACCGCTGCTCGAAGTCGGCGCGGACGCCATAGCGTTCAAAGGCGCGGGCCAGGAAGATGTCGTCGGCGGCAAAGCCCGCCACCTGGAAACTGGCGGTGTTCTGCATCCACAGCTCGGACGCGGCGGCGCCCAGCATATAGCTGGAAATGGCGGTGCCGATCGGCTGGAAGCCCTGGGAATGGGCGATGACCGGCTTGCCCGATGCGCGGAAGCGGCGGATGGCCTGGCGGATCTCGTCGGCGGCGGCCGGGTTGATGCCGCCCTCGGGCAGACGCACCAGCAGGGACTTCACCCGCCCGTCCTTCTCGGCCTGGGCCAGAGTGTCGACGATCTTCAGGGTCGACAGGTTTGACCCGCCGAAGGCCGAGAACGGGCTTGACGAGGCCTGGTCGCTGACGCTCTGGCGCAGGTCCAGCTCCAGCACCGTATTGCTGGGCGCCGTGGGCTTGGACGCCGAGGCCATCGCGATGGTGATCAGGACGATGGGCAGCACCACCACGAACAGGATCAGGCCGGTGAAGACACCAAGCACCGTCAGGAAGAACTGTTTCATCGTCGCGTGTAGTCCGGGGAGGCCAGGAACGGCGGCCTCGACCATAGAGGCCGGACGGTCACCGTCAAATGAACGTCGCGTAACGGGCGAAACCGCAGGTTATGTCATGGGTGCGGCGCAGCATGATCATTGATGCGGCCGCGAGAACTCACTATATCAGCCGTCTGCGAGCGGGGGCTATCGCCCCGCGTCATGATGGACCGCACTCCCCATGCTGGTCACCCTGATGAAGGCCAAACTGCACCGCGCGACGGTGACACAGGCCGACCTGGACTATGAAGGCTCGATCGCCATCGACGGCGATCTGCTGGATGCTGCGGGCATCTTTCCGCACGAACAGGTCGATGTGCTGAACATCACCAATGGCGCCCGCTTCACCACCTACGCCATCGAGGCGCCGCGCGGTTCCAAGGTTATCGGCGTCAACGGCGCCGCCGCCCGCCTGGTACAGAAGAACGACAAGGTCATCGTCGTGACCTATGCCCAGATGCCTTCCGAAGAAGCCCGCCAGTGGTCGCCCAGCGTGGTGCTGCTGGACGACGCCAACGAGATCAAGCGCGCCGCCTGATCCGCTTCGTAACACCCGAATTCAAAAGGCCCGCCGTAACCGGCGGGCCTTTTTTCTTGGTTCGACCGGACCTACCGGGCCAGGTCGTAGACGCCGGTGATGTCGATCCGCACCGTCAGTTCGCCAGCCGCGACCGGGGTGGAGGCCGAGTCCATGGCCGCCGCCCGCATGGCGAACATCGGCATCGGCGGCTGGGGCGAATAGCCGCCGCCCTCGGTCAGGGAGCGGATGCCGCCAAGCGGCACATTCAGCGCCTGGGAATAGAGCTGGGCCTTGGCCTGCAGGTTTCGGACGGCCAACTGGCGGGCCTGGTTCTCGGCGGCGCTGGGATCGCGCAGACCAAAGCTGATGCCGTCGATCTGGTTGACGCCGGCCGCGACCACGGCGTCGGCGGTCGTGCCCACGGCGTCCAGGTTCATGATATTGACCGTCACCCGGTTGGTCGCTTGATAGCCGCGCAGCTTGGGCGGCTCGTTCTGGACGTAGTCATACTGGGGCGAGAGGTTCAGTCCCGAGGTCTGAATGTCGCGCTCGGCGATGCCGGCCCGGCGCAGGGCGGCGGCGACGCGGGTCATCTGGGTCGCGTTCTGGGCCATGGCTTCCTGAGCCGTGGCGGCTTCGGTCATGACGCCGAAGGTGATGGTCGCCATGTCGGGCGCGATTTTGACCTCGCCGGATGCCGACAGGTTCAGGGCGGGATACTGGGCCATGGCGTGCACCTGCAAAGGGCTGACGGGATCGGCGGCGGTCTGGGCCATGGCGGCGGGCGCAGCGAACGCCATCAGGGCGCCGCCCAGCATCAGGGCCTTGGAAATCGGGGTCATGTCTGTTCTCTCCTGAGACGGCGATCCATCGACCCACGAGACTTGGCTCGAGGTCGTGTCGAACCTTGACCTTAAGCGCCTGAACGGGCGCAGGCGTTCCGTGTCAGAAACCGTTCATCGGGGTGAATTCGCCGACAGGTCCAAGGCGGCTTTGCAGCGCACGCCCCCTCCCCTTTTGCATCGACGCCTGCTAGGCGGTCTGCTCACCTTTGGGGGCGAGTAGCTCAATGGTTAGAGCCGACCGCTCATAACGGTCTGGTTGGGGGTTCGAGTCCCTCCTCGCCTACCACCCCTCAGTCACCGCGCAGCGCCCGCAGTACGGTCGGAAGCATCTCGGCCAGGTCCTCGGCCACCAGGCCGGGGCCGAAGCGGGCGCCGGCGTCGGCGTGCAGCCAGGCGGCGGCGCAGGCGGCGTCGAAACTGTCCATGCGCTGGGCGATCAGCCCGCCGATCATGCCCGCCAGCACATCGCCGCTGCCCGCTGTCGCCAGCCACGGCGACCCGTTGTCGTTGACGCTGAGCCTGCCGTCCGGTGCAGCGATCACCGTGGCGCGCCCCTTCAGCACCACGACACAGCCCGCCTCGGCCGAGGCGGCGCGGGCCGCAGCCTCGCGGCCCTGCGACCACAGGCCCGGGAACAGTCGGTCGAACTCGCCCTCGTGCGGGGTCAGGACGTCGTCGCGGTCCAGCACGTCGAACAACTGGCGGGGCCGGCCCTTGAAGATCGTCAGGGCGTCGGCGTCGACGATCAAGGCGGCGCCTGTCCGGGCCAGGGCCATCAGATTCTGGATTGTCGCCTCGGTCAGCCCCGCTGCCGGCCCGATGACCACCGCATCCAGCGGATCGGCCAGACGCGCCAGGCCTTCGGGCGACGAAAACTCATCCACCATGATCGCTTCGACCGCCCCCGCCACGATCAGGGCGGCGTCGGGCGGACACAGGATGCGGACCAGGCCCGCCCCCATCCTCAGACCCGCGCGGGCAGCCAGCCGCGCCGCCCCGGTTCGAAGGGCGGGGCCGGACACGACGCCGAGCCGCCCGCGCTCATGCTTGTGCGTGTCCGCCGAGGGCCAGGGAAAGACCGCACGCCAGTGTGCGAGAGCCGTGTGGTCAGTCGAAAGGGTCATGATCGCGCCGCGTGGGAAGCCCTGGAATCGGTCCTGCCTCTAGGCCGAGGCGATGACCGCTTCATGCCAACGGATCAATGCGACATCTGCTCCGCTGACCCCAGGATCGCGCGCTCTAGCGCCGCCAGCGGTCGTCGCCCCGGCGGCGGCGATCCTCGACATAGCGGCCGTCGCGGTCATACCAACCATAGCCCGACTGATAGTCGCCATAGCCGTCCATGCGATAGCCGTCGTCGGCATAGGGCAGGCCCAGGCTGCCTTCTTCCTCGTACCACCACTGTTGCGGGTAGGGCCCCCACTGGCAGGCGTAGTCCTGATCCGGACGCGGCTCCCAATAGGGTTCGTAGCGATCGCGATAACGGGGACGGAAACTGGGGCGGCAGATGTCGTTGCGCGACCAGACCCGGTTGTTGCGGGCGTCGATGATGGCGCGGGTCTCGCGGAAGAAGACGTCACGCACGCCGGCGAAGACGTTGCCGGTGACCACCGCGCGGCCCGAGGCCGCGGCGACGCCGACGGTGCGGGCGCGGACTCGGCTATCGGCCAGGGTGACCTCGCCGTTATAGAGGACCACGCCCTTGTCGGCCTTGCAGATGCGGACCTGGCTGATCGAGA